>OLSO01002610.1_pt1 | contig 10702 bp, 10 predicted proteins | sample 1672441 | NCBI WGS metagenome assembly OLSO01 (sample SAMEA3136686, study PRJEB25190) | human gut metagenome | biome: human gut; feature: human-associated habitat; material: faeces | place: Austria | collected 2013 | reverse complement strand
AAGTCTCTTGATGTTCGCCCCTCCGCCGCAGCCGCAGTCCAGCACCTTGGCGTCCAGAGTAAGCTCCAAAAAGCGAAGTCCCCACCGTGCCACAGGACTGTGCCCCAGGTTCATCATGGCGACCATGATTTTCCCGCCAAGCCCCACAGGCTTTCTGGTGTTCTCAAAAAATGACATCTTATCACACCTCCAATTTCACACATTCCGCATAGGTCAGCGGGAAGGATGCTTTCAGCACAACGCTTTTCCGCACCGCCCAGCCGTTTTGCCGTAGGAAGCGCAGGTATTCCTCGCTCGTCCACTTGCTGCGGAGAGGGAAGCCTGCCAGCTTCATGAAAAATGCCCTGACCTTGCCGGAAAAAGAGTTTCCCGCATGGGTAAAGGTGGGTGCGATGAGCACACCGTCGTCCTTCAGCACCCGGCGGATCTCAGCAAGGGCCTTCTCCGGCTGCGGCACGATATGCAGTGCGTTGGACACGATCACCACATTAAAGGACTGGTTCGCATAGGGCAAGCGGAACATATCCTGCACCGAAAAGTGCAGCTTGGCAGAGCGGATATCTCGCTTTGCCTCGGCGATCATCTCTGCGGAGGCGTCCGTCGCCTCGATGTGTGCCGCCGCGTTTACGATGTTTTTTGCGATCAGCCCCGTGCCGGTCGCCAGCTCCAACACCGTCTTGGCTTTTACAACCGGCTGGATCAGCACATACATCTCGTCATACGCCGCCCGATCCTTTCGCATAAAGCGGTCGTAACGTCCGGCATTTTTGTCCCAGAAATTCTTGTGTTTTCGCATCGCTGTCATTCCCTTTGGTGTTAGATTCACCTAACCAATACGCGCAATTTTTCGGTTAGAGTCCGCTAACCGATGTATCTTGGAAAAGCCGCATTTTTGCGGCCTTTCGCTTATTCAAATAACTCCCTGCAAGCACCGTACACCAGCGTTTCCAGCACCTGCGGGTACAGTCCTCCTATTTGCTCCTTGTGTGAGACGGTCAGAATCAGTCCGCGTACTGTCGCGGCAGCAAGTGAAATCCCCCGTTTAGGAACAAGGCCATATTTTTCCAGAAGCAGACGAATGTGCGTCTCGTCATCGTGGTAATGTTCCTTTTTGACGCCCTCCGGCAATCTCTGTAAAAGCAACTTGGCGTCATGTTCAATGAAAACCATGTCGCCGGTATCGGACAGCCGCCGGCAGACGGCCAGAACCGCCTCTGCCGCGCGCTCCGATGTTGGCAGGCCGCCATTTCTGTGCAACGCCTGTTCAGCCACCCCGTAAAGCTCGGAGTGGATACTTTCCAGAACCGCGAAGAAGGCCATCTCCTTGGATTCGAAGAATTTATAAAATGAGCCTTTTGCGATACCGACAGCCTTTGTCAGTTGATCCACTGAGGTTTTCTTCATCCCCAACGTGACAGCACAATGTCTCGTTTCCTTCAGCAACGCCTTGCGGAGCTGCTCAGTCTCGTAATCGGTAAAAGCCAAGGCCGCACCCTCCCTGAAATATGACCATTTCGGTCCTTTTGGTCATATTATACCGCGCTTTTTTCTGGTTTGCAAGGGGTGTAGAGAAAAAATCGTTAATCAAAAGGAGTGCAGTGTTGCAGAAAGAGACGACGGCATTCCGGTAATTGTTGTCGCCGCTGTAAAAGAAACTATATCGTAAAAGGGCATCAGAACGAAGCATCCAAACGCTGCGTTCTGATACCCATTTTGTTTCATATTGCACAGATGGGGTGATTACAAGGAGAAGAACAGAAATTCACACAACATGAATGACGTATTCACATGTAATGGTGAACAGGTTGCAGGCTTTAAGGATATTCATACAGATAAAATAGAAGAGGTTATGCTGATCAAGAACCAGGCAGACCTTGATGCATTCAAGAAAATGTATGGAATAGATGATGAGATAGAGAAGGAATATTAAACAATGTATTTGATTAAAACGATAAAAGGTGACATAACAAAGGTAACAGATGTGCAGGCAATTGTGAATGCAGCAAACAATTCCCTTCTTGGCGGAGGTGGTGTAGATGGTGCGATTCAAAGAGCAGCAGGAGACCGGAGCTTCTGGCGGAGTGCAGGACACTTCACGGATATCTCTTTGCCACAATGTCAAGTGATGAATTAAGAAAATAAACATACAGGCATCTTTTCCACAAAGAAAAATAAATCACTGTCGATTCCAGTGTAGATAAATTTTATTTTGCCTTCTTCATAAGGAACTTTTATGTGTTCAAATTGACTTTTATGTCCCCATATTGTAAACTATGATTAGTTAACGCTAACCATATAAAAGCGTTATCTGGAGGTGTATCAGCTACGACAGAACTTCAATATTTAAAGCAAGATAAGAAAATTCCGGGCAAGGAACCTTTTATTACTTATGTAGATTATCAGGCGGGCGATGCCCCCGCTGATATGTGGGTATATGATATTTTTCCGGGCGTACAGTTAATGGTGGTTGATTTTGCTATCGAAAGCTGTTTTCGTGGAAGTGGAAAAGAAAATGTTATTGAAATCAATCATTGCGAAAAGGGTAGATATGAGTGTGCTTTCGATAATAAGAGCTATATCTATTTAGGAGAGGGAGATATTGCGATTAACAGTCAACTGCATCCGCCGGTTGCTTCTTCTTTTCCTTTAAAATATTATTACGGCTCTACCATTTTGCTTTTTCCGGAAATCATGAAAAGGGGACACGAATTACAGGCTTTTCAAATCAGTGCAGAGAAAATAGTTGAAAAGTATTCTCTCAATACAGAATGCCATGTGTATCGCCGTAATGCGGAAATAGAGCATGTATATCAGGAGTTATATGCACATTTGGCACTTCCCCATCCATCGTTACCATTTTTGAGGTTAAAGGTATTGGAGCTGCTTTATCATTTTCAGTCAAAACAATCAGTTTTTGAAGAATACCGGGAGTATCTTTCGGGAGCAACTGTGGAGCGTATTAAGCATGTGAAAGAGCATTTGCTGCAGGATATGACGCAGAGAACAAATTTGAAGGAGTTAGCTTTGGAACATGATTTAAGCCTGACGCAGTTAAAGGATGGGTTCCGGCAGGTGTATGGAGAATCTCCTTATGCGTATTTGCGGAATTACAAGATGCATCAGGCTGCGCAGTTACTGCGTCAGACCGATCATAAAATCAGTGAGGTTGCATTGATGATGGGATATGAGAATCCAAGCAAGTTTTCAGAAGCCTTTTACGCCGTGATGGGATGCAAACCCAATGCCTATCGTAAGTCACAAAAATCAAGTGATGCGGTATAACCAAAGTAAAATCAACAGGAACGAAAGATTCGGTGATGCTGTCTTTTGATAGCGTCACTTTTTTGGCTTTTTGGAGCATTTTTGCGTTTTGTCGGCTTTTTAGAGTAGAAGCAAAGATCGATAAATGCTACAATATATAAGAGTTAGCATAAACTAACCAAAATAATGAAAAGGTAGGTATCTATATGAAAACAAAACTTACGACAAAAGATTTAATTGCCGCAGGTGCTTTCGGCGCCATTTATCTGGTGGTTCTGACCGTCCTGTCATCGATGGTTCTGCCCATTGTTCCGGTTCTCTTTTTAGCAACTCCCCTGATTGCCGGTATCGTTCTGGGTACAGTATACATGCTGTATGCGGCAAAGGTTCCCAAGAAAGGTGCAATCCTGATATTGGCTGTGTTGGTGGGACTAATCACTTCTATGTCAACATTTTATCCGCTGCTGTTTTCCGTTATCTGGGGAATCCTTGCGGAAGTAATCGCATCCAGAAAAGAGAGAAGATCTGCTGGTATGCTGGCTGCAAGCTATGTCGTATTCAATATGACTTCAATGGGACCGTTTTTTGCAATTATTGTAGCAAAGGAAGCGTTTCTGGAGAATTGTGCAACCTATTATGGCGCGGATTATGCCGTAGCATTGGATGCCCTGACACCTGATTGGATTGTTGCGGTTCTGATCGCCTTTGCACTGATCGGCGGTCTGCTGGGAGGTCTCCTTGGAAAGCGCATTCTGAAAAAGCATTTTGAGAAAGCGGGAATCACTGCGTGATGGAGCGGAATAATCCGACTGGCATATTAGATCCGAGGAGCAAGCTGGCGGTGTTTGTCACAGCTTGCTTCTCCGTCTTTTCAGGCTTGTCGTACATACAGGAAATATCGTTGCTTGCGTTATGTGTGTTTACCACGCTTCTTTGCAAGAAATGGAAACGGGCATTTTATACAGGCGTTCTTTTTCTTGCCATGCTGCTTTCAGATTTGTATATGGTGCCGCATCTAACCGGGGTATCAAGGAACATTATGACAGCTATCTGCCATGTTTTGCGTTTTATCCTCCCTCTGTTTGCGTCCTTTTATCTTATTACAAAGACAACGAAAATTGGAGAATATATATCCGCACTTACCAAAATGCACATGCCGTCCGAGGTTGTAATACCACTGGCGGTAATGTTCCGTTTTGTTCCCACGATTCAGGAGGAATGGCAAATGGTAAATCAGGCACTCCGCCTGAGGGGGCTGGCATGGAACTGGCGCAATGTTTTGACTCGACCTGTCCATATGTTGGAGTATATGATGGTTCCTTTTTTGATGCAATGCTCCGTTGTTGTGGATGAAATGTCCGCCGCTGTGATGGCAAGAGGATTTGACCGAGATACACGCCGCAGCAGCTACATAGAAGTAAAACTGTCCATTCTGGATTGGTGCATCATTACCGTATCGGCCGGAATATTGGCATGGAACCTGATTGTTTGAAAGGGGGGAGGACTATGATTACCTTCGATGATGTCAGCTTTGCCTATCAGGGCGGTATTCCGGACGGATCAGAACCACCGGCTCTCCGGCATATTCATTTTCATGCGGAACGCGGCGAATGTATCGTATTATGCGGAAAAAGCGGATGCGGGAAAACGACGATGCTGCGCATGGTCAATGGCCTTGTTCCTCATTTTTATCAGGGACGCCTGGAGGGAGACATTACTGTTGGAAACGTCCATGTAAAGGAAGCATCCCTTCCCCAGGTTGCCGCCGTGGCGGGCAGCGTGTTTCAGAATCCGAGGACACAGTTTTTTCATCTGGATACGACCGGAGAGATGGCGTTCAATATGGAAAATTTGAACATCCCGCATGAAAAAATGGTGGAACGCTTAAAGGAAACTGCCTGGAAGCTGGATATACAGACTTTGATGGACAGAGATATTTTTCAATTATCCGGTGGGGAAAAGCAGCAAATTGCATGTGGTTCCGTGTATGCCTCCATGCCTGAGGTCATCGTCATGGATGAACCGTCCTCGAATCTGGACATGGAAAGCATCCGAAAGCTGCAAGACCTGATCCGAACCATGAAGGACGAGGGAAAGACGATTCTGATCTCCGAACACCGTTTATGGTATCTGGAAGATATTGCAGACAGGTACGTTCTGTTGAAAGATGGACAAATAGAAAATGAATTTACATCGGATGAAATTCTGGCGCTGTCGCTTCAAGAACTTGAACAGTCAGGCTTAAGAGCAGTACGCCGCAAACAGCTTTGGGATATGGGGACACGCACGATTAGGCAGGAAAAGGACATGGAAAAGGCGGCTTTTCTTGAAATAGAAGAGCTTCGGTTTTCGCGTCAAATGAGGCAAGTATTGGATATAAACAGACTGGCGATTCCCAAAGGTGCAATTGTAGCGGTCATTGGAGAAAATGGTGCGGGAAAATCAACATTTGCGCTTTGCCTTTGCGGTTTGCTGAAACATCATGGAACTGTGCGGATCAATGGAGAGCGAATATCAAACAAAAAGCTGCCGGAGCAGGCTTACCTGGTCATGCAGGAACCTGGCCATCAATTGTTCAGTGATTCGGTGCTGGGTGAACTGATGCTGAATAAAGGAACTGTTACAGAGACTGAAGCGGTAGCCGTTTTGGAGAAAATGGGGCTGGCAGGATTGGAAAACCGCCATCCGGGTTCTTTGTCAGGCGGTCAGCAGCAGAGGCTCTCGCTTAGTGTGGCGTTATGTACAAATCGAGAAATTATGCTGTATGATGAACCCACAAGCGGTCAAGATGGAGATAATCTGATGAGAACTGCGGAAATGATCCGGGAAGCAAACGAAAATGCTTTTTGCAGTATGATGGTTACCCATGATCCGGAACTGATCCTGCGCTGCGCCACACATATTCTTCATATCCATTCTGGTGAGATAAAAAAATTTATTAAATTAGACGAAAGGGGGATACTCTATATGAAAAAGGTGTTTGGAGAAAACTCACAAACAGAAAAACCGCTAAAAACAGGAATCCCACGGTTGCTTGAGTTCTCCGGAAAATACAAAGGGCTTTTCAGCGTGTCTCAGATTTTGGCAGGATTCAGTTCTCTGTTATTACTGGCACCTTTTCTGTGTATTTATTTTGCCACAAGAGAATTGCTCATCGGCATGTCGGGCGGCGGATATGACACTGTGCATATGATGCAATGGGGGATATGGGCGCTTGTGTTTGAGTTGGCGGGGTTAGCAGTCAATTTCATTGCACTTCTCTGCTCTCATGTGGGGGCGTTTCATACGGAAAAGAATTTGAAAACGGCAGCGCTTCGCCATCTTTCTGAAATGCCGTTGGGCTATTTTGAAGAAAATCCCGGTGGAAAACTGCGGAAGATTATTGATGAAAACAGCGCCCAGGTAGAAAGCTATCTGGCGCATCAGATGCCCGATCTTGTGGGCGCACAAGTAGCGACGGTTGTCGGGCTTATTTTAATGCTTGCGATTGACTGGCGGATTGGTTTACCGTTGCTCCTGCTTTTGATTGCCAGCTTTACCTGCCAGATGACCATAATGGGTGAAAAAACCATGCGCTTTATGAAACGGTATCAGGACGCACAGGAAGAAATGAACCATGAGGCGGTAGAATTTGTACGGGGAATATCGGTTATCAAGGTTTTTGGACAATCCGCCTGGTCCATAAGGAAATTCCGGGACGCAATTACTGCATACCGTGACGACGCCCTTGCTTTTACAATGGCGTGTAAATCAGGATATGTCGGATTTAATACAATAGTGAACGCTTCCTTTTTGGTACTTGTCCCGGCAGCGCTGATAGGAATGACGTTTTCAGGTGATACCGTTGCTTTTGCAGGAAAATTCCTGTTTTATCTGGTGTTCGCTCCGGCCTGCGCTTCCATGCTCAATAAAATTATGTATATGAGCAATTATAAAATGCAGGCGGTAGAATCTATGCGAAGAATCGATACCATTCTTTTGGCGAAACCACAAAAGCAGCCGATGCAGCCTGTAAAACCGCAGAACGGGGATATTTGTTTTGAACATGTGACATTTACTTATCCCACGGGAGAAACACCTGCGATTTCCGATATTAACTTTATTGCCCCGACAGGTACTACGACTGCGTTGGTAGGACACTCCGGCTCCGGAAAGACGACCATTGCCAGCTTGATCCCTCGTTTTTACGATACGCAGGAGGGAACCATCTTGATTGGAGGAACGCCGCTGGATCAGATTGAGAGGGAATCTCTGATGAAGCAGGTTGCTTTCGTATTCCAGAATCCTAAATTACGGAAGGCAACGCTTGAGGATAATATCCGTGGCGGCTGCCACGATGCAGACCGGAATGCGATCCTCCGTGCGGCACATCTGGCACAGTGTGATGATATTTTGAAGAAGCTGCCGGATGGCCTTGACAGTGTGGTCGGGAAAAAAGGCGTGTACCTGTCCGGAGGCGAGGTACAACGGATTGCAATTGCCAGAGCGATACTAAAAAATGCGCCTATTCTTGTGTTGGATGAGGCCACAGCATTTGCCGATCCGGAAAACGAGGCGCAGCTCCAGAAGGCTCTTGCGGAACTGCAAAAAGGGAAAACAGTTATTATGGTTGCGCATCGTTTGAGTACGGTACAAAATGCGGATCAGATTTTAGTAATGAAAGAAGGAAGCATTGTAGAGAGAGGAACACATGAAAAATTGCTGGAACTGCAGGGGGAATATGCCCGTATGTGGGAGGACTACAATCAGTCTATTTCCTGGAAGCTTACAAAGGAGGTGCGGTCATGCTAAAAGAAATGCTTGCGCTCAGTGATAAGGGCGCACGGGATTTGAAAAAAGGTATCGCTGCGACAGCGGCGGCGCATCTCTGTGTCATGCTGCCTGTTTCCTTGCTGATGACTGTGACAATGGCGTTGATTGATAAAACGGTCGGTCGTGGCGGCTCAGAATCAAATATTCCGTTTATCCTTTTATTATGTGTTTTTTTGACTGCGCTTATCTTTGTCACTCAGTGGGTTCAATACAACTTGACCTATAAGGTGGCATATGAGGAAAGCGCTGAGCGCCGGATGTCCCTTGCTGAAAAAATGCGTCGTCTGCCGTTGTCTTTCTTTGGTCAAAGAGATCTATCCGATTTGACAACAACGATGATGGGGGATTGCTCAAAATTGGAACGCATGTTTTCAAATGCGGTACCCGGCTTTTTGGGAACTGTCATCATGTTTATCATTATTTCCTGCGGATTGCTGGTGATTGACTGGCGTATGGGATTGTGTATTATCCTTCCGGTTCCAACTTCTGCACTTGTAGTGCTTGCCGCACGAAAAAAACAAATAAAGGCAGAAGAACGGAATCTGGATGCGCATCGAGCCGCATATGACAGTGTGCAGGAGTATTTAGATGTGATGAAAGAACTGCGCTCGGACGGACTTGAAAAAGCATATCTTGAGGATGTGGACAAAAAGTTAGAGCATGTTGTGTCTTGTGCGTTCCAAAATGAGCTGGCCCCCGGAATCGCCGTGACATTAGCACAATTTTTCTTACGGTTTGGGATTGTGGCGGTATTGCTTGCAGGTGGTCTGATGGTTGCGGATGGAAGCCTTTCGGTTACCATGTTTATTTTATATCTTGTTATGGCCGGGCGTGTATATGAGCCATTTGGTTCATCGTTCATGCTGATGGCGGAAATGATCTCATCTCTTGTCAGTATTAAACGGACAAAACAAATGGAGGCTATCAAGGAGCAGGGCGGGCAGCCTGTCTGCAATAATCAGGGATATGATATTGAATTTCAGGATGTTGTGTTTACCTATCATGCAGATTTGGAGGATACGGCTGTTTCTGGCAGACATGGCGAGCGTGTCCTGAATGGTGTTTCCTTTGTGGCAAAGCAGGGTGAGATTACTGCGCTGGTAGGCCCGTCAGGCGGCGGAAAATCTACCGTTTCCCGGCTGGCGGCAAGATTTTGGGATGCTGATTCCGGCAGGGTTTTATTAGGCGGTGTGGACGTTACTACAGTAGAGCCTGAAACGCTGTTCAAAAATTATTCGATTGTGTTCCAGGAAGTTACTTTGTTTGATCAATCCGTCATGGAAAATATCCGGCTGGGGCGGCAGGATGCCACCGATGAGGAAGTGCTGGCGGCGGCCAGTGCCGCACAATGCGAGGAGTTCGTATCACGGCTACCAGAAGGCTATCAAAGCAATATCGGAGAAAATGGGTGCATTCTTTCCGGCGGTGAGAGACAGCGTATTTCGATTGCCAGGGCAATCTTAAAGGATGCTCCTGTTGTAATATTGGACGAGGCCACCGCTTCTATGGATGCGGAAAATGAAACTCTTGTCCAGCAGGCGTTGTCAGAACTGCTGCAAGGAAAAACTGTGTTGGTGATTGCACACCGCATGAGGACGATTGCAAATGCGGATAAAGTTGTTGTTTTGGATCACGGACAGGTCGTGGAAATGGGAACACCAACAGAATTATTAGAAGAAAACGGGTTGTTCCAGCGATTGGTTGCAGCACAAGGCGGACACTTATAAAAATGCACATATTTGCATGTGCGTTAAATACTCAGACAATTACTCTCAATTTGAACATCACATATTTAGCCAAATTTGTAAACTGACGCTCATAAATCAGAATCATCAGGTGACTGCTCTGCGCTGTCGTAACACCATATTTTTTTAATACTTCACCCATGCTCACAAACATGTAAGCTCCGATAAGGTTCTTTGTTCCGCTGGCAGCATCTCCGCCAATGTAAGGGAATCTTTCTAACATCTCCGCCTGATAGTTTGTCCAAATTTCTTGAATGAGGGTATCATAAGACTGCCCAGTAAGCGACTCTAGTTCATAGCTGATATAATTCATGTAAGAATTTAAAGTTTTATGCCATTTTTTTAGATTTTTTTGGTAATATCCGTGCATACATTTTCTTCTCCTATATTATCGCAATTGGCCTGTTTCCTTTATAAAAATTCACCTTTAACTTGAATATTTATTCTACAGAGACTAAAGTCATATAGCGTAAAGACCCATTCGTTAAGATAAAAATGAAAACAGAATCCTCACATGGGATATATTAAACAACAGTGCACTAAAAAGCAATAGACAGAAAGAAATTTTATGGCAGGTCGGATGAAATTCCTGCATCTGACAAAAAGGAAAATGAATAGGATATGAGTAGCTTGCCACGAGGGGGCTTAAAAGTGTAAGGAGATTATTGTAAATGATAAAATAAATATGTACATTTAGTGGAAAATAAAAATGTACAATCAAGGTCAGCATGCTAATGAAACAGAAAATGGTCATTTTGATAGACCATATTAACTATAAATAATCAGAATTTGAATAGTGAACTTTTTACACTGAAATATGTACGATTCTAATAATGACATGAACTTATGGGAACGTATTGCGGATACTTTGTGAACTTTATCCT
>OLSO01002605.1_pt1 | contig 10725 bp, 10 predicted proteins | sample 1672441 | NCBI WGS metagenome assembly OLSO01 (sample SAMEA3136686, study PRJEB25190) | human gut metagenome | biome: human gut; feature: human-associated habitat; material: faeces | place: Austria | collected 2013 | reverse complement strand
GAAGCGGCATCCCGACGGTGCGGCCGGGAGACAGCGTTTCCCGCGGCGATCTGCTGATCAGCGGACGAATTCCGGTTAAAAACGATGACGAAACTGTTCGGGAATACCTGTCAGTCGTCGCGGACGGGGACGTGATTTTAGAAACCGACTATCGGGTGCATTTATCCTGTCCTTATGCTTACCAGTATAAAAATTATACCGGAAGGGAAAAGAGCCGGAAATTCCTCGCAATCGGCAGCCTGCGGGTTCTTTTTCCTCCTATCCGGAAGAACTTTGCGCGTCAGGATATCGTAACGCAGCAAAATCGTCTATGCCTGTTCGGACAGCTCGATCTCCCTATTTTTGCGGGCAGTCAGACGCTGCGCGAGTATCTTCCGGTCGATGCACGCTACGACACGGACAGCGCAAAAAAGATTCTTTTGGATAAATTTCAGAAAATAATTGCCGCTTTGGAGGAAAAAGGGGTTCAAATTATACAAAAAGATGTTAGAATAGTAGAAAAAGCCGATATCCTCACCTTGAAGGGAAGCCTGAAGATACAGCTGCAGGGCGGCGTCTGGCAGGCGCTTTCGATTTCGGACACGGCAAAAGAACAGGAGACTGCACAGAATTAACATGGCATTTACAGAACAAACACTGGAGCTGGACAACGCGCATATCAGCAACCTTTTCGGACAGTTTGACTGTTATTTAAAGAAGCTGGAGCGTGCATTCGGCACGCAGATTATTGACCGGGACGGTACCGTCCATATCCGCGGCGAACAGTCGGCAGTTGCCCATACGGCGGCAGTTTTTACCGAACTGCAGGAGCTTGCCAGACGCGGAAATCAGATACAGGAGCAGAACGTGGATTACGCAATTGCAATGCATATGGAAAATCAGGAAAATACCTTACTTGAAATAGACGGCGATCTCATCTGCCACACCGTGAGCGGAAAACCGGTAAAGCCCAAAACGCTCGGACAGAAGCAGTATGTGGATGCGATCCGGGAAAAGATGATCGTATTCGGTCTGGGGCCTGCTGGAACAGGCAAAACCTACCTGGCGATGGCAATGGCGATTACCGCTTTTAAAAATAACGAGGTGGAGCGCATTATTCTGACCAGACCTGCGATCGAAGCAGGCGAGAAGCTCGGCTTTTTGCCCGGCGATCTGCAGAGCAAGGTCGACCCGTACCTGCGTCCGCTCTACGATGCACTCTATCAGATCATGGGTGCGGAAAGCTTCCAACGCAATATGGAAAAAGGGCTCATTGAGGTTGCGCCGCTCGCCTACATGAGAGGACGTACCCTCGACAACGCTTATATCATCCTCGACGAAGCGCAAAATACGACGCCTGCCCAAATGAAGATGTTCCTGACCCGAATTGGCTTCGGTTCCAAGGTTGTCATCACCGGCGACGCTTCGCAGAAAGACCTTGCGCCGGGAACACAGTCCGGTCTGGACGTTGCTGTGAAGGTGTTGTCCGGTCTGGACGATATCGGCTTCTGCAACCTGACAAGCCGCGATGTCGTCCGGCCTCCGCTGGTTCAGAAGATTGTCAAGGCTTATGAAACCTATGAGGCGAAACAGGCTTACCGCGAGAGTAAGGAAAGACGTCTGACGTCCGCTGCTGCCGGCAAGACGACTGGAAAGACAAAACGCAGGACGGAAGCTCCTCTGCGCAGAAATGAAAAGGAGAGACGCTCATGACCATCTATGTCGAAAACGAAACGGATTTTACTTTTCCCTTTGACACGAAGGAATTATGCAGCCGCGTAGCGGAAGCGGTTCTGGATGCAGAGGGCTGTCCCTATGAAACCGAGATTAACGTACTGATTACGGATAACGAGGGCATCCGCTTGTATAATAAAGAATACCGCAATATCGACCGGGAGACGGACGTTTTGAGCTTTCCGAACATTCCGTTTGAAACCGAAGCGGATTTTTCCATTGTCGAAGAAAACTGTTCGGATTATTTCCAGCCGGACAGCGGGGAACTGATTCTGGGTGACATCATCCTGTCAGTGGATCGGATCTGTTCCCAGGCGGAAAGCTACGGACATTCCCGGAAACGGGAGTTTGCATTCCTCGTTGCGCACAGCATGCTGCATTTGTGCGGTTACGATCACGAAACACCGGAGGAAGCGGCTGTGATGGAGCAGAAGCAGGAAACTATATTAAGCGCGCTCGGGCTGACCCGGGATTGCCTGGATGAATGAGGGTTAGGTTTCTATGGCGGCACGAAGAAAACATAAGAAAATCGATCGCACAGGTGTGCTACCAAGACGATTGACCGGGATAGTCAAACTTCTTGCATTCCTGCTTTGCCTTTTTGCACCCATTCGGCTGGTCAACGCGCTGGGGGATGAAGGGTGCGCAGACTTTTTTGGTGCCTTGGAGGGCTGTTTTGTCCTGTTTTCCCTGTTCGGGATCGGAATGAACCGGGCAGTTTCCAACCTGATCCGTACAAGAATCGAACGCTACGGAATCACAGGCGCAAAAAAAATTGCGGGACAGGCTCTTTTGACGGCATTTTTTGTATCCGTCGTTCTGGCACTTTTGGGCGCTGCCTTAAAAGATGTGCTGTTCGGCTCATTTTATGCGTTGCCCTTTGCAAAAATGGCGTTTTTGGCGTTATTATGTGCGCTCGTTATCCTGACGCTGTTCTGGATGCTGCTCGGCATTCTGGATGCCTTTGGCAGGCGGGAAACAGCGGGCAGATGGATACTCGCATTCGGAGTACTTTTATTTTTCGCAGCGCCCCTGATTGCAGCGCCGCTCGACGCATACGGTCAGAAGGTCGGCGCACTTTTGCAAAATACGTCCTATCAGGCGGCATATGGTGCGTTCGGCGCAGCGTTTTCCGTTTTATGCGTCAGTCTTTTGTGTACGGCAGGCTGCGGGATCTCCTGGATAAAGGCTTCCCATGAGCTGCACCAGGCAGAATACGCAAGCACCACAAATCCTGCGGCAGATCGCAGCATCGCCTTTTTCTTGTTCCGAAATGGGCTTGTGATCTGTGTTCCGGCGGCGCTTGCCGGTATCGGGCGGATCGGGCAGTCCAGTATCTATTTAAAGAGCGGCTCTGTTTCAACGTGGGGCGCGTATCTTGGAAAATATCGTCTTTTGATGACGCTTGCGCTGCTCGGCGCATTTGCCCTGGCGGCTTCCCTGCTGCCGCAGTTCCAGCTCGTCTTAAAACGCCGCAGCCTGCGTAAAAGCCGCGAAAAATGCATGGTCGCCTTTCGCTGCACTGCTCTCTATACGATTCCCTGCGCCGTTTTATTTTTAACGACGGCACAGCCGATGCTGCATATGCTGTTTTCCAAAGGAGAGTTAAATGGTCTGTACAGTATTTTAAAAGTTCTGGCGATCACGGTGATCTTTTATGGCCTCGCCTTTATGCTTGGCAGCGTTTTGTTTGCTGCAGAGCTTTACTATAGCATCTGGATCGCGGTGCTGGTTTCTGTCCTGGTTCGGCTGGTCAGCTTTTCCGTGATGAGTTCCGCGCTGAAACTCGACCTGTATGCGGGCGCTTATTCCGATGCGCTGTCTGCATTTGTTTTGTGTCTGATTCTGCTGGGCATGGTGCGCCAGCAATTAAAAATAGCAGTCAGCTGGCTCCGTGTTTTTTTGGCGCCTCTTTTGGCAGGCATTCTGATGGCGCTTGTCTGCCTGCTGTGCAGCCAGGTGATTTTGAAAAATGCTGCTAGCCCGGTTCGGATGCTCGTTTCGGCGGTTGTCGGACTGCTCGTCTATTTTGTGTCTACCGTCGTTTTAAAGGGTGCGACCAGACGCGAACTGAGTTGCTTTGCAGCGGGAGATGTGCTGATCGAGCTTGCCAGTACGATGCGGCTGCTGTGATGGTCACTGCATAAAATAACCGAAAAGAGCTGATACTTTTTAAGAGGTGAAAATATGCGCCGTTTAAAAAGAATCAGCTTTTTTCTCTATTCCTGTCTGCTTTTTGCGGTGGGATTTTATGGACATTATAAGATCGAACAGTGGTTTTATCCCGGAAGGCAGACGATTATCAGCCAGAACGAAATCCCGTTTTTTCAGATGCAGTCTGCAACCCAGGCGGTCAGCGTACCGGATCGGTTGCGCGCAGATACGAAGCTTGTGGTAAAAAATACCGATCAGGTGTCCCGAAGGCAGACAGAAGAGATCAAATCCCTGCCGCTTCGGCTGATCGGGTGCAGCAGAAAAGAGGTGGAGGATGAAATCCGGCACTATCAGGACGCTCCGCCCCTTACCGAGCTGCAGCAGGGGCTTCTCCGGATGGAGCTGGTTTCTTTTTCCCCACAGCAGATTGTTGTTTCCAAAACATACCGAAAACTACAGCAGGCAGAAACCTTCTTTTTACAGATTGAAGAGAATCGGGTCATCGTATACGAAGAGGACAGCCGGGTTTTATATTTGCAGACCGCGATTGACGCAAGAACCCTGCCAAGCGGGGTCAGACGGCAGATTTTGAACGGCTGGCACGGCGTTTCCAAAGCAGAGCTGGAAAAATTCCTTGTGTCTCAAACCGAGACGTAGTATGATAATTACAGTTTTGCCGTTTTCCAAACGGCTGTAGGGAGGATTTGAAATCGGTTATGAGGCAGATCGGCATTATCGGCGGAGGCGCATCCGGCATGATGGCGGCGATTGCAGCTGCGAATACTTCAATAAAAGATACAGAAATTACCATACTGGAACGTCGTGACCGGATTGGCCGCAAGATACTGGCGACCGGAAACGGAAAGTGCAACCTCGGCAATACTGATTTTTCTCCGAAGCGGGATTACCGAAGCCACGACCCGTACCGGCTGCCGGAGTTCTTTGCGCGTTTCCAGACATCCGATACGATCCGCTTTTTTGAGGAACGAGGTCTTTATCTGACGGAGAAAAACGGCTACTTGTATCCCTATAGCGGACAGGCATCTACCGTCCTTGATTTTTTCCGGGAAGAGCTGGAACGAAAAAAGGTTCGCATCGTCTGTGACTGTAGGATTCAGAAGCTCTGCATGCAAAAGAGCGGCTGGCAGGTGTTCACCGATCAGGGACAGTATCATTTCGACCGGCTGATTATATCCTGCGGGACAGCGGCGGGAATACCTCCCAAAGAAGCGCTCGGTACAGGCAGCCTGACTGCAGCGTTTGCATTCAAACAGTATCCTTACCTTCCGGCGTTGACTGCATTGCGCTGTGAAGAAAAATTTTACAAATCCATCGCAGGCGTGCGATGCCCGGCTGCAATTACTGTAGAGATTCCCGGCAGAAAAAAGCTTTGTGAATCCGGAGAACTGCAGCTGACTGATTACGGCATTTCCGGGATTCCGGTCTTTCAGCTTTCCGCAGCCGTGTCGGAAGCGCTGCAAACGAACAAAAAGATCAGCGCCAGCATTGATTTCTTCCCGGCAGTTCCGCTTTCCAAATGGAACGAATTTTGCTGCAGACAGTATCAGGCGTGCTGCGGCAAGCATGTGAGGTTTCTGGCACAGGGCATTTTGCCGTCGAAGCTTGCACAGCTGTTTATTGAACGCAGCCCCCTAAAAACGCAGGACATCGTAACAGCTGCCAACAAAAACGCGGTATTTTCGATGCTGCAGAATATGCGCGCTTTAAAAACTGTCGTAATTGGCACAAATCCGGCGCAAAACGCGCAGGTCTGCACCGGCGGAATCTCCTTACAGGAGGTAACAGACGACCTGGAAGCAAAGCGTTTTCCCGGTCTGTATCTGTGCGGCGAGCTGCTCGATGTGGACGGTCGCTGCGGCGGTTACAACCTCCAGTGGGCATGGACGAGCGGACAGATCGCGGGAACGGCGGCTGCGCGCGAGGAATGAAACTACCGTAGAGCTGACGAAAAGGCGGCGTGGCTAACGCAGTCACCAAATAGCCAGATACAACTTTCATCAATATGGAGAACCCTATGATTCGAATTTCCCAGCTGAAGCTCCCTGCCGGACATTCCAAAACGGAACTGTACCACAAGGCGGCAAAGGCGTTACATATAAAATCCGAACAGATTGCCAGCCTGCAGATCCGCAGGCAGTCGATCGACGCCCGCAAAAAGCCGGACATTTTCTTGATTTACGTCGTGGACATCACATTAAACGGCATTTCCGAGCAAAACTGTGTGTCCCGCAGCAAAAATAAGGACGTTTCCATCGTGACAGAGCGACCGTATCAATTTCCGAAGCCGGGGACGAAGGCGCTGCGCAGACGCCCCGTGATTATCGGAAGCGGTCCTGCAGGTCTGTTTTGCTGCTACATGCTCGCACAAAACGGCTATCGTCCGATTCTGCTGGAACGAGGAAAGGACGTGGAAGCGCGCAAAAAAGATGTCGAAGCCTTCTGGAACGGCGGACCCTTAAACCCGGAATCCAACGTTTCGTTTGGAGAGGGCGGCGCAGGCACGTTTTCAGACGGCAAATTGAACACTCTGATCAAGGATAAAGACGGACGCGGCAGACATGTCCTTTCGATTTTTGTAGAAAACGGCGCGCAGCCGGAAATTCTCTACGATGCAAAGCCGCATATCGGGACAGATGTTCTGTCCAATGTCGTAAAACAGATGCGGAAAAAAATCATACAGCTCGGCGGAGAAGTCCGTTTTGAAAGCCGCGTAGAAACCTTCCGTACAGAAAACGGAGCGCTGACCGGCGTTATCCTTTCGGATGGCTCTGTGATCGACACCGAGACCGCCGTGCTTGCGATCGGACACAGCGCGCGGGATACGTTTTTTAAACTGTATGAAAGCGGACTTCATATGGAAGCCAAAGCCTTTGCAGTTGGATTGCGCGTAGAGCACCCACAGGAGCTGATCAACCAGTCCCAATATGGAACACTACATCCGGATTCGTTAGGCGCTGCTCCATATAAGGTGACGGCAAGGACTTCCGGCGGCAGAGGCGTTTATTCGTTCTGCATGTGTCCTGGCGGTTATGTAGTCAACGCCAGCAGCGAGCCGGGACGCATTGCGGTAAACGGCATGAGCTACAGCGGCAGAAACGGTGCAAATGCAAACAGTGCAATCATTGTTTCCGTTACGCCTGCAGATTACGGTTCGGACGAACCACTCGCCGGAATCGGATTTCAGCGCAGGCTGGAAGAAAAGGCATTTTCTGCCGGATGTGGGAAAATCCCGGTAGAGCGTTACGGAGATTTTTCGGATACCGCAACGACCGGACATATCCCGACGGAATTTGTCCCTGCAATCAAGGGACAGTGGACGTTTGCAGACGTCAAAAGCGTGCTGCCGGACAGCCTGTCGGAAGCGTTTATTGAGGGAATGGAGCAGTTCGGACATAGGATTCCCGGTTTTGACGATGCAAATGCAGTCGTTTCCGGCATCGAAAGCCGGACATCCTCCCCGGTGCGGATTGTCCGCGATGAAACGCTGCAGGCAAATATCCGGGGGGTCTATCCCTGCGGAGAGGGTGCAGGCTATGCGGGCGGCATTACTTCTGCGGCGATGGACGGCGTGCGGGTTGCCGAAGCAATCGCTTCCTGTTACGCTCCATTTTCCGAAACCGGCAAATGACCAAAAGAGGAGATATAGACATGGATACCAGACGAAACCTGCTGAAAAAGAAACAGAGAGTTGTCATCAAAATCGGTTCCTCTTCCCTGCAGCATACCGAAACCGGCGATATGGATTATATCCGCCTGGAGGTTCTGGTGCGGGAGCTGTGCAATCTGAAAAATCAGGGAAAGGACGTTGTGCTCGTTTCGTCCGGCGCTATCGCCCAGGGTAAAAAGGCGGTGCATCTGACGCCGGAGCAGCTGCAGGAGCATCCGATCGCAGTCAAGCAGGCATGTGCGGCGGTCGGTCAGGCACGCCTGATGATGACTTATCAGAAAATTTTTGCAGAATATAATCAGGTGACGGCGCAGATTCTGATGACGCGTCAGACAATTTCCAACGATATCAACCGCATCAACGCGCAGAACACCTTTGAAGAGCTGTTTCGGATGGGCGTCATCCCCATCGTCAATGAAAACGATACCGTCGCAACGCACGAAATCGAGATTGGCGATAACGACACGCTTTCCGCCATTGTCGCTTCGATGATCGGCGCAGACCTGCTGATTCTTTTATCGGATATCGATGGACTTTATACCGATGATCCGCGGGCAAATCCGGATGCAGAATTTATTGAAACGGTCGAGCATTTGGACGAATCCTTCCTGCGGATGGGCAAATCCACCACCGGCAGCGGCGTTGGAACCGGCGGCATGTCAACCAAGCTGACTGCTGCCACCATCGCAACCGCAAGCGGAGCTGATATGGTGATTGCGAACAGCAAGGATGTCCGGATTATCCACCGGATCATCGACGGGGAGAATTATGGAACGCTGTTTCTGGCAGAAAAGCAGGATGCCTTCGATCTGCCGGATTTCGTAGAGAACCTGCACAGCTGCCGTGAGCGTGGCTGAGCAAACAGGAGCCAGAGCATTGTGTCTGCGCGCACTTGACACAAACTCGATATGCGCAAAAGACGTGCGCAGAAATGAGAGGAAAACATGACACTGGAACAGAAAATTGCCCGAATCAACGAGCTTTATAAAAAATCAAAATCATCGGAAGGTCTGACTGAAGCAGAAAAATCTGAACAGGCGTTGCTCCGGAAGGAATATATTGACAACGTCCGCCAGAATCTGCGGAATCAGTTAAATAACATCAACATCCAGGATGAGGACGGTTCGATCGAAAACCTTGGCGAACGCTATGGATCAAAAAACGCGCAGTAACAGAGCACTCGGAAAACAGAACAGGGAACAGCTTTCGGAAGAGAGCCGTTTCCACAAAAGCAGGGAAATCGCAGAAAATCTGATGGCAACGGCTGTCTGGAAGCAGGCAAAACAGGTACTTTTGTATGCCTCCTATGGATCAGAGGTATCGACCGGACTTCTCATTGATGCTGCGCTGGCAGCAGGAAAGGAAGTTTTTCTTCCTAAGGTTCTGGGCGATCAGATGGAGTTTTTCCGAATTACAGACAGAGCAGAGCTTGCGCCCGGCTACCAGCATATTTTGGAGCCGCCCGGACAGACAAAGCGATTTTTGCCGGATGCTTCGATTCCGACGCTTTTGACCGCTCCCGGACTTGCCTTTGATCGATCCGGCGCACGCATTGGCTACGGAAAGGGCTTTTATGACCGCTATCTTGGTAAAATTCCTGCTGCCGACAGACCTTATCTTGTCGGGCTCTGCTTTTCCTGCCAGCTGTTCGAGATACTGGATGGGCAAAAACCGCATGATATCAACATGGATTTGATTGTTACAGAACGACGATAAAGGAGGGAACCTTATAGATGGCTGATCTGAAAGAAATCGGAAAACAGGCAAAAGCAGCCCGCTACATCCTTGCCGGGCTTGATACGGATACCAAGAATAAGGCGCTGTTTACAGCGGCAGAATGTCTGGAAGCGGACGCAGCAGACATTCTTGCAGAAAATGCAAAGGATCTGGAAGCCGGACGCAGCCGCAGCATGCCGGAAGGGTTGCTTGACCGGCTCTCCCTGACGCAGAAGCGGATTTCTGACATGGCAGAAGGGCTTCGCCAGGTCGCTGCGCTTCCCGATCCGGTCGGAGAGATTCTGGATACCTTCACCCGTCCAAACGGTCTTGTCATCAGCAAACGCCGTGTTCCCCTCGGCGTCATCGGAATCATCTACGAATCCCGTCCCAACGTGACGGCAGATGCGTTCGGTCTGTGCTTTAAAGCCGGAAATGCCGTAATTTTGAAAGGCGGCAGCGATGCAATTTTCTCCAATCTCGCAATCGAAAAAAGCCTGCACCGCGCGCTGGCACAGTGTAACATCCCGGAGACAGCAGTGCAGCTGATCCCATCGACTGACCGGGCAGTGACGCAGGAGATGATGCGGTTAAACGAATTTATTGATGTCTTAATTCCGCGCGGCGGGGCAGGACTGATCAAAATGGTCGTGGAAAACAGCACTGTCCCGGTCATCGAAACCGGGACTGGCAACTGTCACATTTATGTCGATGCGGACGCGGACTTCGATATGGCGATCCGTATTATTTTAAATGCCAAAACACAGCGCGTCGGCGTCTGCAATGCCTGCGAATCCCTTGTCATCCACGAGTCGATCTGCGATAGCTTCCTGCCAAAGCTCTATCAGGCGCTGCGGGAAAAGGACGTCGAAATCCATGCGGATGACCGCGCGTTTTTAGAGATCGACGGCTGCGTGCCTGCAACAGAAGCCGACTACGGAACAGAATATCTGGCGCTCAAGCTGTCTGTAAAGACGGTCAGCAGCCTGGAAGAAGCAATCGGGCATATCAACCGCTACAACACCGGACATTCCGAAGCAATCATCACGAACAACGAAGCGCATGCCCGGACATTTCTGGATCAGGTGGACGCCGCCTGCGTCTATGTCAACGCATCGACCCGATTTACGGACGGCTTTGAGTTTGGCTTTGGAGCAGAAATCGGAATCAGTACCCAGAAGCTGCATGCCAGAGGACCGATGGGCTTAGAAGCACTGACGACCACCAAATTTATCATTTATGGGGATGGCCAGATCAGAGAATAATAAGAAAAATATTAAGAAAACAGGAAAAGAAATGAGAGAAATAGAAAAGATAAATCACACCGGTGAAGTTCCGGTAATGGAACCGCAGAGACAATTTTATTTTATGGACCTTGCAAAGCAGTATGTGACGCAGATTTCCAGGAAGAAAGGCAGACCGCTTACCTGGAACTCTGCGTCACATACTGCTTT
>OLSO01002604.1_pt1 | contig 10729 bp, 7 predicted proteins | sample 1672441 | NCBI WGS metagenome assembly OLSO01 (sample SAMEA3136686, study PRJEB25190) | human gut metagenome | biome: human gut; feature: human-associated habitat; material: faeces | place: Austria | collected 2013 | reverse complement strand
CGTGATGATGAGCAGCGTGAGCGATCCGTCGATCTTCGATTGGGCATATTGGATGCCGGCAACCAGGTCGTCCTTCTGGTTGATGAGCGCCGCCACCAGCTCGGTTGAGTTCACCGCGCCAGAGCTGAGCGCCATAAACTGCGCATCGTGGTCTTCGAAGTACTCTTCCACCAAGGCCTCGGCGTTATTGATGGCTCCGATGGTCGTGATAGCGAACGTGCCCAGATGCGAGCGCACGAGCAGCGGCTGCGGGTCGGCATCCGAGATGCATCCGATGGCGCTCGTGCCGTGGAAGCGCACGATGTCGTCCTCGAATTTCGTGCGGAACGGCGTGTTCTCGATAGAATGAATCTGACGCTGGTAGCCATCCTCGTGGTCAAGCACAATCATGCCCGCCCGACGCGTGCCGAGATGCGAGTGGTAATCGACGCCGAAGAAAACGTCCATCACCACATCACGCTTGGAAACCGCTCCGAAAAAGCCGCCCATGAAATCCTCCGTCTTAGTGTTTCAACGACAGGTCAAAGTATAAATGGTGCGCCTGAACGATTGTTGCCTTGCGGTTAATTGGCTCAAAATTCACGATTTTAGGGACAAGGCCCGCCAGATGAGCCAGGTTGCGTCCGCGCCTACTCGATGACATAGCGATGCTGCCGAACGGCGGCCACCGCCGCGACGTTCAGCGAGCAGCCGATGCCCGCCTCATGGCCCGGGGCGTTCAGCGTGATGATGCCGTCGGGAGCCGTGTAGGCAGGCACCGTGAGGTCGGCATCGAAGTAACGCGCCGTGGCACCCAGATCGCCGGGGATGACCACTCCGGGCAGTGTTTGGAAAGCCGCGTGGGCAAAGCGCGAGACGCCGGTGTCGTACATGCCGCTCATGCACACCTCGCGTCCTTCAGCCAGCGCCCGGTGCACGAAGGCGAGCGAGCGCTCGATGCCGCCGAACTTCCCGATCTTCACCATGGCGCAGCGCAGTTCCGGATGATCGAACAGGCCGGCGGCCTCTTCGGCGTTCACGAAGGACTCATCCACGCAGATGGGCATGGCAAGCGTATGCTGAAACGACGCGAGTCGCATGAACGGATCGCGCAGTGCCCGCTCGCCCCCGGCGGCGGCCAGGTTCAGCGGCTCTTCGATCCAGCCGATGTCCAGCTCGTCGTAGGAGCGCAGCTCGGCCAGGTTGTGCAGCCCGAAGCTCTGGTTCGCGTCCAGGGTAATAAGCAGATGCGGGAACGCCCGACGCACCGCGCGCACCGCCGGAAGCCCTCGGCCGGGAGCCACTTTCAGCTTGACACGCTGGTAGCCAGCGTCCACGCACTCGCGCACCTCGGCCACGGTTTGGGCGGGAGTCCCCAGGCCCACCACCGCGCCGCTGTACACCTTGCGCGTCGCCCCGCGCCGGTCGCCGGGACACGCTGAACCCACCGCGACATCCTCCCCCTCGAAAGCTGTCGCGACGCGGGTCATACGGTCGAACTCCTCGCCGAGCAGCTTCCACAGGGGTTTTTCCGTAACCTTGCCGTACAAGTCCCAGCAGGCCATCTCCAAAGCGCTCACCGCCATGGGGAACGCCTCCGCGCCTTCCAGCGAGAACAGGTCGGCCGCCACCTCGCGCGGGTGCAGGTACGTGCCGGCGATGACCCGGGGCGCCAGCACGTCGCGCAGCACGCGCAGATCGTCGCCGAGGGTCTCGGGCAGATACCAATCAGTGTCGAAGGCCGTGCATTCCCCCAGCCCTACGCGGCCCTTGCGATCGATCACCTCGACAATCACCGTGTCGCGGTAGGTCAGCGTCTCCTTCGGCGTTTTGAAGGGCTTGGAAAACGGCAGGCGCCCATGGTGCAGCACCACGCGCCGAATGTCGATGTTCTCGCGGAACAGCGCCTCGCAAGCGGCGCGATCGATCTTACCGATGCCCGAGCGAGGCAGCTCGTCCACAATGGAGATCTGCTCGGGCACGTACAACTTCGACAGCCGCTGGGAAAGAGCCTCCCGCAGCGTGCGCGTGCTGATGAGCGGGGCGTCCGGCGTCAGCTCTACCACCGCTGCCGGGCGCCGGCCCCAGCGCGCGTCGGGCAGGCCGAACACGTAGGCGTCGGCCACGCCGGGAATGCGCACCAGGGCATCGACGATCTCGGCCGGGTACACGTTCTCACCGCCGGAAATGAACATGTCGCCGGTACGCTCGCGCACGTAAAGGCAGCCGTCGTGCAGCGCCGCCGTATCGCCCGTGAGGAAGAAACCGTCCACGGTGAAGGGCGCCCGAGCGTTGGCGTAGCCGCCGAACACCCCCGGCCCGCGCAGGGCCAAACGGCCGAAGCCGGCTGCGTCCGGTTCCACAATACGGGCCGAATAACCCGGCAGAAGCCGCATACCTCCCGTGAACTGGGGCGTGATCAGCGTGTTCGCCACTTGGCTCGACGTCTCGGTCATGCCGTAGCTGGCATACACGCGCGCCTCGGCCTCTAGGGCCCGGGCCACGGTCTTCGCGTTCAGCGGACCGCCGCCGAGCAGCACGCACTCGTACTGGGCCAGCGCGCTCGGCCGCGCATTCAGCATGTCCTGCAGCATCTTGTCCACCACCGAGATATGGGTGGCGTGCATCACCTCGGCGTCACGCAGCACCGCCGCCGCGTCGAAGCGCTCGTAAATACGCAGAGGCCAGCGGCTGCAGACGCTGCGCACGAGCACCTGAAAACCGCCCACGTGGAAAAACGGCAGCACCGCTTGCCACAGGCCGCGCCCCCGAACGCGCCCGGAAAGCACCCGGTTCGACGCCTTCGACGCCTCCACGAGGTTGCCCCAGGTGAGCTCGGCCGCCTTGGGCTTGCCCGTCGTGCCGGAGGTGAACATGATGAGGGCCCGATGGCTGGAATCGAAGACATGGGCGGCTCGTTCGGCGAAGTGGATGGCATCCTCGACTGAGCCGCCGAGGGAGTCGTCCACCCGTCCCGCCCGCTCGTTGCGCAGAAGCGAGTTGCACACCGCCTCGAAGAGCTTGGGCTCGCCGGCCGCATCTACCGTGTAGGCTACGCGCAATCCCGCCCGTTCCAGTTCCAGCACGCGCGTGAGCTTCTCGGCATCGGTCAGCCGATGGTTCAACGCCACCAGGGCGAATCCCCCGTAGGCCGCCGCCAAGGCAAGGAACACGTACATGGGGCCGTTCGGCAGATCCACCGCCACCGCATCGCCTGGGAAGACGCCCTTATCCCGCAGCCGCCGCGCGAGCTGAGAGGCGATGAGCCTCGCCTGGCGATAGGTGTAGGCCGTCTCGTTGCCGCGCCGATCGACCGCCGTGAAGAAGACGGCTTCCGGACGCAGCTGCGCGGTGCTTTCGAAGATATCGATCATGAACGGCTCGTGGAACTCCTTGGGCGCGATAAGCTGAACAGGGCACAGGAAGCCCCCCGCCGGCTGCGGCAGGGGGGCGAAGCATCCTACGGAAACTTCGGGAATTGGGTGAAGTCGGGGGCGCGCTTCTCCTTGAAGGCGTCGCGGCCCTCCTTGGCCTCGTCGGTGGTGTAGTACAGAAGTGTGGCGTCGCCGGCCAGCTGCTGCAGACCCGCAAGGCCGTCGGTGGCGGCGTTGAACGATGCCTTCATGAAGCGCAGGGCTGTGGGGGAAAACTGCATCATCTCGGCGGCCCAGGCCATGCACTCGTCTTCCAAATCGTCGAAGGGCACGACCTTGTTCACGAGGCCCATTTCCAACGCCTCGTCGGCCGTGTACTGGCGGCAGAGGTACCAGATCTCGCGAGCCTTTTTCTGCCCCACGATGGCGGCCAGATACCCCGCGCCGTAGCCGGCATCGAAAGAGCCCACCTTAGGGCCCGTCTGGCCAAACTTCGCCGTGTCGGCGGCAATGGTGAGGTCGCACAGAATGGAGAGCACATGCCCCCCGCCGATGGCGTAGCCGTTCACCATGGCGATGACGGGCTTGGGCACCACGCGGATGAGCCGCTGCAAATCGAGCACATTCAGGCGCGGGATGTTGTCCTCGCCCACGTACCCCCCGTTGCCGCGCTTCTTCTGGTCGCCGCCGGAGCAGAACGCCTCGTCCTCGTGGCGGCCGCCGTGGTTCACGCCGGTCAGCAGAATGACGCCCACAGACGCATCGTCGCGTGCCTCGGAGAAAGCGTCGTACATCTCCATCACCGTCAGCGGGGTGAACGCGTTGCGCCGCTCGGGCCGATTAATGGAGATCTTCGCCACCCCATCGCACAACTCGTAGCGAATTTCACGGTACTCCTTACCGCACTTCCAATCGTAGTTGCTCAACTTACATCCCTTCTGTTTCGAAGCGCTTCTTCAGGGCTTCCTGGTGGATGGCGTGCTGCAAGGCCACTTCCTTGGAAATCGTGCCCTCTTTCACCAGGCGGTGCAGGCTCTGGTCCATGGTGCGCATGCCGGCGCCGGACGAAGAGGCGATGACCGAGTCGATCTGGTGGGTCTTCTCCTCGCGGATGAGGTTGCGGATGGCCGGCGTGGCGGTCATGATCTCGAAGACCGGCACGATGCCGCCATCCACCGTGGGCACGAGCTGCTGGCTCACCACGGCCTGCAGCACAAGCGACAGCTGCATGCGAATCTGGCGCTGCTGGTTGGCCGGGAAGGCATCGATGATGCGGTCCACCGTGGAAGAGGCGCCCGTGGTGTGCAGCGTGGAGAACAGAAGCTGCGCCATTTCGGCGGCGGTCATAGCGGTGCCGATGGTCTCCTGGTCGCGCATCTCGCCGAGCAGGATGACGTCCGGCGCCTCGCGCATCGCGCTGCGCAGCGCCTCGGCGTAGGTGGCGACATCGGAGGGAATCTCGCGCTGGGTGACGATGCAGCCCTCGTGGCGATGCACGTACTCGATGGGGTCTTCCATGGTGATGATGTGCCCCGTGCGCGCCTTGTTCAGCTTGTCGATGATGCAGGCCAGCGTCGTGGACTTGCCGGCGCCCGCAGGACCGGTGACCAGCACGAGGCCCTTCTGGAAGTCGGCGCAGGCCATGACGTCGTCGGGGATGTGGTAGTCGGCGGGATTCGGCAGCGTGAAGGGAATGACGCGAATGACGGCGCCCAAAGACCCGCGCTGGCGGAACACGTTCACGCGGAAGCGGCCCATGCCCGGCACGGCGAAGGAGAAGTCGTCGTCGTGGTTGTGGCCGTCCATGAAGATCTGCTCGTCGCGGCCGGACAGCTCGTAGATGGTGTCCACCAGCTCTTTCGTGTCGGCGGGCATGAGCGGCGCCATGTCCATGCGCACCTGACGGCCATCGGCGGTGTAGGTCAGCGGCAGGCCCGCGACGATGAAGACATCCGAGGCCTTCTTGTCGATCATTTCCTGCAGCAGTGCCTTCAGTTCCATAGAAGCTCTCCTTATCTGTCTAGCCGAGCCACAGGTTCTCGCCTGTGCCGTCGTCGGTCCATTCCGTTGTGACTTTCCATTGTTCAATGGTGTAGGTATCGTTTTGAATCCGCAGCACGATGGCCAGCGTGCGTCCGCTTTCCATCGAGAACGTGGCCGAGATGAGCTCGCCGTCGCGAACGGCCGAGTCGCTGTAACGCTGCAGAACATCCTCCAACGTACCTTCGGCCAACGCGGCATCCACATCGGCGACGAACTGCTGGCCGACGGATTCCAACTGGTACGTCTCGGTGGTGGTGGCAGCTTGGCGCTCGGTGGTGGAAAGTTCCGCCAGCGACGTGGTGACGGAAAGCACCGTGAGCACCGCCAGGCACAGCACAATGATGAGGGTGAACAAGCTGATGGGGCCGATGCGCACCGAACCGTGAGGCTTAGCCATGGGACACCACCTCCCCTGCGGGCACATAGCGCGATGTCTCCAACGTGTACACAGGCTCCCCCTCGTTGCCCTGGAGGCAAAGGCCACCAGGCTCAAACCCGATGCCCTCCTCGGCCGCCTTGGCCGAGTCGTTAAGGACGCGCACCTTCCACACTTCTATGGTCAGGTAATGCATCGTCCCGGCGTCGGTGTCCTCGGTGCTAAACGTGCACTCGGCGGACAAGAGGTCGGAACCGTTCTCTGCCTCGTGCGCGGGCTGCGACAACCAGCGATCGGCCATGGGGTCGGCCTCGTAGGCCTCCTCGAAGGCAATCGGATCGGCGGCGAACTCCTCGGCCACGTTCGAGGCCAGCACGAGCCCGTCCATCAGATCGGCGCTCTCGCGACCTATGCGGTCAGCCTCGGCGTTCAGGTTCATGAGCACGGCCAGCGAGCCCGTCAGAAACACGAGCAGAAGCAGCGCCTCCACGATGAAGGCGGCACCGGGCCACACGGCCCGCTCTTTACGCACGCGCCCGATGCGATCGTTGTAGCGGGCCAGGCGCGCGTCGGCGACGTTTGCCTCGGCGCGATGGGCCGCCACGGAGGCGGACGCCATGGAGCGGCGGCTGTCGGATCCTCCGGCCATCATGCATCACCTCCCGCCGCGCGCAGGGCCACCGAGACCTGACCGGCGTCGGTGGTAATGGTCAGCAATCCTCCCCCGTAGGAGAAATCGAAGACCGACGACCGCACGATGGCCGTGGCCTTGGCCGGGTCGTAGGGGGCGTCGGCCAGGGCGTACTCTTCCATGATGACGCCGTCGTAGCGATACAGCCGCGTCTCGTACACCCCGGAGGACAGCGTCTCGCGCAGCACGAGCGCCGGGCCGTCCAGAAGGTTGCGCGCGCCGCCCGTATCGCCCGTCGGCACGACAAGCGCCTCGCGGCCCTCGGCGATCGTCAGCTCGGCACCGTCCTCGGTCACCCACGCGCAGGCCACCGCATCAATCTGGTCGTTGGCCCGCACATCGTTGGCAAGCAGTGTGAGCGAGAGCCGCTGGTCGTCGGCCACATCCCCCTCGCGGTTCAGCCCGCGGTACACGTCGGTGCCGGCCAGGATGGCCATGAGCAGTGTCGCCACGAACAGCGCGAACAGAAGCCCCGTGAACACGCGGCCGAAATCATGCTCGCGCTGACGGCGCACACCGCCGGCCCCGTAAGTCTTGCTCGACGAAGCGAGCCGGGTCGCCCCGCGCAACTTCTCGGTCATCGCGGCACCACCACCACGCTGGGCGGCACGTTGGAGGCGAAGGCCTCATAGGTGACCGCGTAATCCTGATGGTTCACAATGAGCCCGTAGTGCTCTTCCAAATAGCTGAGGCGCGCCGGATAGGCCCCTTCCACCGCAGCGCACTGCATGGCCGCATCCAGCACCGCGGTGCGCGCCGAGGCCGCCGACTGAGCCTCGGTCTGGGCGCTCGCCGTATCCCAGGCAAACCACAGCAGCACCGCCAGCACCACGGCGGCAATGGTGCCAACCACCCGCCGGGTGCGCCGCTGCTGCATTTGGGCTGTCTTCCCGTGAATCATGATGGCTAGCCGATCGATCCCATGATGCCGATGAGCGGCAGCATGACCGAAATGAGCGTGGCCCCCACGGCAATGGTGAGGAAGGCGGCCAGGGCCGGCTCGATGTTGTCGATGGCCGCGTCAATTTGCAGAATGGCGTCGTCGAAGAAGTTGGCCGACAGCCGGTCGAGCGCCGCGTCCAGCGAACCGGAGCGCGTGCCGATGGTGAGCAGGCGCGCGTGAATCTGCTCGAACACCTCGGCCTCGCTGATGGCCTGGGCGAGCGATCGGGGACTTTCCGCATCAATCATGAGCCCGTAGGCAGCCATCGCTTTCGCCTTCAAGCCCTCGTGCTCCACCACCTCGATGGCGCGCCGCATGGCCTCGTCGGTGTTGATGCCCGAGGCGGTGTAGGCGGCCAGCGCCGAGGCGAACCGGGACACGGCCAGCTGCTCCATGGCGGGACGCGTGGCCGGGAACTTCTCCATGAGGTGCATCACCGCGATGCGCCCCGCCTCCGAACGGCAGGCGATGGCGGCGCCCACGGCCACGATGGCGCAGATGAGCGTGATGCCGAGGGCCACCCAACCGATGGCCACCGACACGCCCACGGCTCCCGAGGAGCCGTCGGTGAGCGAGCCGGCCATGGAGACGTACACGTCCTCGAACACCGGCAGGATAATGATGACCGTGAAGGCCAAGATGATGCTCATGATGCACAGAAGTGCCGCCGGGTAGCCCACCGACGAGCGGATCTTCGCGAAGAGGCGGTCCTCCTCGTCGTAATAGACGCCGAGCGACCGCAGCACTTCCTCCAAGCGGCCCGAGGCCTCGCCCACGCCCACCATATCCACGGCGTAGCGGGGGAAGGCGCCGGACGCCTTCATGGCGACCGCCAACGTATCCCCAGCGCACAGGCGTCCATAGACGCTCTCGCACGTCGCCTGCAGAGCCACGTCCCCGATGTCCTCGGAAAGCATCCCCACGGCCTCGTCGGTCTGGATGCCCGCCGCCAGCATCATGGCAACGCTCTCGCAGAAGAGGCTGATGCCTGCGCTATCGAGTTTTGGTTTGGCCATGGCGTCCCTGTCCTTCTTCTAGTAGGTGTAACGATCGGTATAGCTCGTGCCGTCGCCGATGGTGCTCGCGGCGCCACTGGCGGCAAAAGTCAAATCTACGCGCGTCCAGCTGTTCGGCTTAATGCTGATCTCGACGCTTACCCATTCTCCGTCAATATACACCATGTTCCAAGCGTGGTATATATTATCGGGCGATACGTACCCGGTGATTATCTTGCAGGGGATCCCTTGGCTGCGCAGCATGGCGGCCGCCAAGGATGCGTAGTCGAAGCAGATTCCCGAGCCGTCGGCGATGCACGAATCGGGATTGGGAAGGTAGCCCGTCGCATCGGCAAGCCGAGCGGCTTTGTCCTCGTCGTATGCGATATTTTCAACGATCCAGTCGTAGATCCCGCGCACCACGTCGCCCTCGTTCTGGGCGTCGGCGGACAGGTTGTTCGCCAATTGCGTGCTCTTGCTGGACGCGTCGTAGTCGCAGTAGACGCTCGGTCGGATGAACGGTTGGAATTCGTCAGCCAGCGTCACAGGCTGGTCGGCGAGCGAGTACAGCTCCGAATACCGTTGTCCGGTAGTGTTTTCCCAGACGGTGAACGTGTACGCGCCGCTGCCTTGAACGAGAGGGCATGAGATGGGCGTGCCGTCGCTGGGCAGATCGAAATAATACTGCGTTTCCGAACCCTCAAACGAAACTTGGAGCTTCAAGCGGGTTGATGCAGTTGCCGAGACGGCCACGTAGCCTTTCGCCAGGTTTGAAGCGTCGATGCTCACGCCGTTTTCGCCGCCGGCCGCCGCTTGGTCGAACGGGGAGAGCGCAAGCTCCGGCCGCTCGTAGGCCGGGCCGCTCGTCTGGCTCTGGCCGCCTGAGGGGTTCGAGGTTTTGCCGACCGCGTCGTTTTCGCTACATCCTCCCAGCGCGACGAGCGTCGTCGCCAGAACCGCCGCGCACGCGCTGCGGACGATCGCACGCAGCGTGCGGGCGCGCCGATGTTGCGGCGTGCAAGCTCCGTCGCGTCGTTTCCGTCCAGCGGCTGTGATGCCGAGCAGGTGCATGCGCCCTCTCTACGATTCATTGTCTCGGAGGGCATTATACCCCTCCTTGCGCACATACCGGATACTGTTGATTTTGGCACGAAAAAGCGATTCCCGCTACGTTAGATGCAGATGCTCGTTTCTTAAACGGCGAGATAAAATGCGGATTTGGTTAACGCGTTGCCCAATTGGTGTTTTAATGAGGCCACTACTAGAGCATTTGGGGTCGCAACGTGATAGAATATAGATTGGGTTATAGACTATGCCCTTGTTCTGTATTGCAGAACGTGGTATGTCAGGTCTGTCACCTACCATAAGATAGACGAGTTTTCAGCATATTCGACAACGTATGAGCTCATCGACAAGCGCAGTGCGTCTACGTGCTTGGATCGGAACTGCGAAGCGGTTCGCGACGAACAGCCGATCCTTCCGTAGCTGGCGAAAGTCTGGGTGATAGGTATGTTGGAGAAAATGCTAGATCTTAAAAACACGTTCGAAGGCAAGTTCCTTGCCGTCCTCATGTCTGTGGTGTTGGTCATGTCGATGACGAACATCCTGGCGTTCGCAGGCAACGAAGGTCAGAAGGACGGTTCGAAAACCGAGTCCGCTCCCACCGATCAGGTGGTCGGCGAGTCCGACAAGGAAGCGGTCGGCGAGGCCGTGCAGCATGGCGAGAGCGCTGCGGCCAAGGATGCCGATGCGTCCAAGACGACGCCTTCCCAGCCTCTTGTTTCGACGACGGTCGACGAAGCCGTGGTAACGTTCGAAACTCAGAACGCGTTCGTGTCCGTGAAGAATCAGCTGCTCTCCGGCACGATGCTGACCACCGAACTGCACAAAGAGCTGAGGTTTACAGCAAGCGCCGACACCGGCTTCGAGCTGGGAGCCATCACCGCGAAGAACGCCGCGAACGCCGACGTGCCCGTCACCACCCAGGACGGCGTGTCTAGCATCGCGGCCGAGTACGTCGACAGCACCTTGGTCGTGTCCGTTGTCGCCGCTGCGGTTGTCTCCGATGAGCCCGAAGTTGAAACCACGCCTATCACCAGCGATACCAAGATCGAGCCGGGCGAGGCGGACGAAAAGGGCGAACCCGAGGAGCCGAAATCGGAAGAGCCCGAGACCGATGAGCCTGAAGCCCCCGTTGCCGACGAAGACGTCGTCGAGGTCGAAGCCGACGTGAGCAACCCGGCGTTCGAGGGCTATGCCCAAGCCGGCAACGTGCTGGTGAAAGTGACCGCCGCCGAAGGCGTGCTGCCCGAAGGTGCGACCGTGCAG
>OLSO01002601.1_pt1 | contig 10750 bp, 8 predicted proteins | sample 1672441 | NCBI WGS metagenome assembly OLSO01 (sample SAMEA3136686, study PRJEB25190) | human gut metagenome | biome: human gut; feature: human-associated habitat; material: faeces | place: Austria | collected 2013 | reverse complement strand
ATTACCGCTCAGAACCGCAGTTTCTCTGTAGCTCTGCGACGATTGCCAATCCGATAGAGCTTGCAGAGAAGATCTGTGGTGTACCGTTTTCGCTGATCGACCGGAACGGTGCTCCGGCACCGGATAAAATCTATCAGATTGTCCAGCCGCCGGAGATCAAAGGAAAGAATGATAAAGTATATGGACGAATCGCGGCATCGGCAGTAGCGGCAAAATTAATCCCGAATCTTGTGGCAGAAGACAGACACTTCATTGCATTCGGACGTTCCAGAAGGAATGTGGAAGTCATTTTAAAAGAAGCCAGAGATAAGATGAGTGCTGCAGGATTTCTTGGCGCATTCGGAAGAGCAGGAAAACAGCCGGAGGAGTTGATTGCCGGATACCGGAGTGGTTATACGCCACTTGAGAGAAGAGAGATTGAACGAAAGATGACACATGGAGAACTGGCTGGGCTGGTATCCACCAATGCGCTGGAACTTGGAATTGACATCGGTAAGCTGGATACGACCGTGATCGTTGGCTATCCGGGAACAAGAGCTTCGTTCTGGCAGCAGAGTGGACGTGCCGGAAGAAGTGGTGTCTCCTGCGTCAACTACCTTCTTTTGGAGAACCGCCCCTTTGACCAGTATATTGCGATTGATCCGGAATGGCTTTTCTCAAATGAGAGTGAGAATGCAATCGTTGATCCGGACAATCTTCTCATTGAGCTGGCGCATCTGCGTGCGGCGGCAGCAGAACTACCATTGTCGCTGGATGATATTGCACTGTTCCCGGATCTGGGAGAGATGATTCCGGTTCTTTTAAGTGCAGGAGAAGTGAAGAGCCTTGGAGGACGGTTCATATGGGCAGGACCGGCATATCCGGCAGGTGACTACAGCCTCCGCAATATGGACAAGACGAGATTCAAACTTCTTGCGAAGAAAGACGGACATGAGATCACGGAGATGGATGAATTGCAGGCGTATCATGAGATCCACCCAGGTGCAGTTTATATGCATGAGGGAACACTGTATGAAGTTGTGAAGATGGATCTGGTCGGAAGAACCGCAGAGGCAGTTGATTTTGATGGAAATTATTACACAGTCCCGTCAGGAACAAAAGAGACGCGCATTTTACGATGCTTTGAAGAAGAGGAATATAAGAGGACAAAACTTCATTTTGGGGATGTGAATGTCAATGAAGTGATTTCCATGTTCCAGAAATTACAGTTTCACAATCACCAGAATCTTGGATATGTAACACTGACTCAGCCTTTAAAGAAAGACTACGACACAGAAAGTGCATGGATCACACTGCCGGAGAATGTAGTGCGTGCTTACCGGAGTCTGCTGGTTCCGAACCGTCAGGGGCAGTATATACTTAATGACCATTTTGAAGGAATGAAATATGCGATAAAGAATGCATCTATGATGATTACGATGACAGAGCGTGATGATATAGATGTTGCGGTGTCGAACAATGCGACGATCCCGGATGATTATTATCATGAAAAAGTCTCTCTTTTTATTTATGATAAATACGAAGGCGGTCTTGGGTATTCGGAGAAGATCTATGGACTGGTGCCGGAGATCCTGTACAATGCGATCAGGATGGTGAAAGGTTGTCCATGTGAAGACGGCTGCCCAGCATGCGTGGGCGATTACACGCTGGATAAAGGAATGATACTCTGGGGACTTGAGAATCTTCTGGAAGAGACAGAAGCACCGGAGTATGTGCGTAAGAACATAAAAGAGCCACATCCTGCAATAACGAAAGAATTTTCCTTTTTTGAATTGCCGGAGAAATGGCAGAGTTTCTGTGCGGCAGTTCTGAAAAACGGGGAAAGCGGCGGTCGTTTCCTTAGAACAGTAAAAGCAGTGTGTGTAGAAGAGCACAAACTGATTCTTACTGTGGAGAATGCATTTTATGCCGGATGGATACAGGAAGCAGAGAATCGGAAGAGCCTGGAGAATATTCTCAGATACTATGCAATCTGTCCGGGTGATATGAAGATAGAAGTTATTCTTGAAAACAGGCAGGGAGAGAAGGAAGAGAAAAAGCGGGAACGAAAGAAAGCCCGCCTGCAAAGGAAATATGATGAACAGCTTGGAAAGAAAAAGACTGAATAGTTACCAGAAAGAAGCCGTATTAGATGAAAGCCCGGCATGTCTTGTGAATGCGAATGTCGGCAGTGGCAAGACGACAGTATTAACGGAAAAAGTACGCTATCTGCATGAGGAGAGACTTGTTCCTTATGAAAAAATGATGGTGCTTACATTTACGAATAAAGCAGCGGACGAGATCGCGGAGCGGCTGGGTATTGAAAAATCTATGTGGGGATTCGGCACATTCCACAGTGTAGCAAGACAGCTTCTCTGTAAGTATCTTCCTGAAAAATGTACAGTCGAAGGTACAGATAGAGCAGTGAATCAGAATGAGACAACCGACTGGAATCGTGAATTTGAAGTGATAGAACCGGAAGAAGAGCTGCAGATGCTGCTTGACCTTGCAGATGCGAACGGATATAAGATCAAGTATAAGAACCGTCTGCAGGCGAGGCTGGAGAATGACTATGAAGCATATCTGCAGGGAAAACCAAAGGGAAAATATAAGGATGATCTGTTCCGTGTATTTCCGCTTCTTGATCGAAAGAAACGTCAGGAGAACAAGATGTCTTTCGCAGATCTTATCCGTGAGGGAACGAAATGTGCAGAGGAACACAGAAAAGAGTTGGGACTTCAGTGGATTATTGTAGATGAAGTGCAGGATAGCGACCAGAAGCAGCTGGATTTTATCGAAGCACTGAAAGATGCACAGACCCGGTTTTTCGCAGTAGGAGATCCGAATCAGGTGATCTACAGCTGGAGAGGAACCGCACCGAATATGTTCTTCATGATCAAGCACCGGTTTGAAGCAAAAGAACTTTCCCTGCCGGTCAATTATCGTTCAAGTGATGTGATCCTGGAAGCTGCGAACCGTTTTCTGCAATTTGGAGGAAAGATTGAGGGCAGCGGTGTGAAAGGTGATAAGATTCTGATAAAGAATCATTATGATCCGTTTATAGAGGCAGAATATCTGACAGAACGAATCCGGAAACTTCACGAAGATGGTCTGCCATACAGCCAGATCGCAGTCTTTTACCGTGTGCAGAAGCAGGCGGAGATTCTGGAAAAGGTATTTGAAAGAGCGGAATTGCCAGTTACATTTTCCAATGTCGGAAAAGAAGGAGAAGTACTACATTTTATGACGTTGCATGCATCAAAAGGTCTGGAATTCGATTATGTATTTATTGTCGGATTGAATCAGGGACTGATTCCCCTTCGGTGCACCGGTATGGAGCAGGAAGAAGAGGAGATGCGTCTGTTTTTCGTAGGGCTTACCCGTGCGAGAAAGAATCTGGAATTATCTTATTACACGAATCCGACAATTCCCGGTGTGTTTGAAGCACCGAGCAGATATCTGAAACGTCTGCCGGAGCATCTGCTTGACTGGGAAGAAAAACCGGGAATCGAAGAGCGAAAAGCAAATTTACAGAGTTTAAGACGGCAGGCAGTAGAAACGATAAGGAGAAAATCTGCGGAGAAAAATATGGCAGAAACGGAGCCTGTAAAACAAGAAGAAAGACAGACAGAAACAGAGTCTGTAAAACAAGAAGAAAGACATACAAATACAGAAGAGCGGGTTGTACGGAGAGGCAGACATCCAAAGTACGGTGAAGGCATCATCACATCAGAAGATGATATGACGATAGAAGTGGAATTTCCGGGATATGGCAAGAAACAGTTTTTGAAAGCATTCGGAGAAATAGATGTATCATAATAAGAAAACTTAAAGAAATATTAACTATTTAAGAAAGCGCAGAGGAAGGAGCATATGTTGTAATCAATAGATAAAACGACAACATACGAAAGACAGCATACGAATGAGGAAAAGAAAATGGAAAAGAAAATACAGAAAAAGAGAAAGTATATCAAAGAAATTGACGGATTAAGGGCACTTGCTGTAATCATGGTTCTGGCATATCATCTGAAGATGCCATTTGCGAAGAGCGGGTTATTGGGAGTAACCGTATTTTTTGTAATATCCGGCTACTTGATCACAGGAATTCTGATAAATGAGATAGAAGAAAGCGGCGGCGTAGATCTGAAGAACTTCTGGCTGCGGCGAATACGAAGACTGCTGCCGGCAGTACTCTCCATGGCAGTTGTGATGATCTTCGTCAGCGCAGTCGTGAACCGGGTTGTATTTACGAAAGGTTGTAATGATTTGTTATCCGCAGTGTTTGGGTATAACAACTGGTGGCAGATTTTCAGAAAAGTATCCTATTTTGAAAATGCAGGAGCGCCTTCTCCATTTACCCACTGCTGGTCATTAGCGATTGAGACACAGTTTTATTTGATTTATCCAATCCTTTTGATTCTGTTATCGAAGGCGAGAAACAGAGGAAAAGTATTTGCGACAGTCACAGCAGTGCTTGCGATGATCTCAGTAGTATTGATGGGCGTACTCTACAGCCCGGACGGAGATCCGAGCCGCGTATATTATGGAACAGACACAAGAGCATTTTCTCTTCTGATCGGAGCGTTGGCTGCGATCCAGAAGGAATATCATATTATAAAGGTAAAGCTGCGGGGAAAACTATGGGCAGTGATCGGAAGTATTTCTGTATTGATCCTGATCGGAATGATGATGCTCATCAGCTCCTACAGCAGTTTCTTATATTATGGAGGTCAGGCAATCGTATCTGTCCTGGCGGCATTTGTCGTATATGCAGTGACAGTAAGCAGAAGCCTTTTAAATATAATATTAGGCTCCAGCATACTGAAATGGGTCGGAGACCGCTCTTACAGTATTTATCTGTGGCACTATCCGATTATTGTGCTGATGAGCGGCGGAAAGAGAGCGGCATGGTGGATTGTGATTTTAGAAGTAGTCTTAAGTGTGGGGTTTGCAGAACTTTCCTATCGTTTTATTGAGACACCGGTCCGTCATGGGATCATCGGAGAATATATCGGAATCATCAACAGCAGACCGCATAACAGAAGAGAACGTCACAGACAGATCCAGGTGGCACGGAGAAGTCTTAAGGCGATGGCAGCAGTATTAGCCACAGGACTTGCATTAAGCTTATGTATTGCATTTGTTCCGAAGAAGACAACACTGGATACGGTAGCAAAGCGTGAAAAGAAAGCAACCGAAGTAACAAAGCTGACGAATCAGAAATTAAAAGAACAGAAAGCGAAAGCAAAAAAGACAGCAAAGACCAGCAAGAGTACAATGACGGATGAAGAACTGCTGAAAAATGTACAAATGCTGCTGATCGGTGATTCCATTACCGTAGATGTAACAGATTATTTTTACAAAGTACTTCCAAACAGTATCAGCGATACGAAGATCGGACGTTCTACCCTGACAGGAGTGAAAGTATTTGACGAATACCAGACACAGAAGAAATGGGACGGCGATGGCGTGATCTTTGCACTTGGAACAAATGGTCCAATGTACGATACACTTGGACGAATAAGACAGAAAGTCGGAGACAAACCACTGTTCCTGACCACTGTCCATGCTCCGAAGGAAGATTTTGAGAGTTCTAATAATGAAGAAATCCGCAAGTTTGTCAAAGAACACGAGCATACCTATCTGATCGACTGGTATACGGCAAGTGCAGATCATCCGGAATATTTTGACCAGGACGATACACATTTGCTTCCGAAAGGGGCAGAAGCTTATGCGCAGTGCATCAAAGATGCTGTTTTAAAGGCAATGCGCGCGGAAGAAAAGGTGAATGATAAAGTATAAAGTCTTCTTGCGAACCGGCGTCTGACAGGGTATACTGACTCTAACTATAGATAAATATTCAGACTGCCATAGCATTTCTAAGAGATCTGCTCCCGGAGCATCAGAAGAATCAGCAGGAGATCTTAAAGATTATGAACGCATCCAGTGCGGAAAATGCCTACACGCACTGGGAGATCTGTTTTCCGGATGAGAGTGGCGTGCGGGCAAATGGAGAAGCCTTTAAGTTGCTGCCGAAGTATTCGTTCAGGGATCGTGTAAAAAAGGGTTTCACAGTATCGGAGCGCAGAACATCTCCTGTCGCTCATCAACGATATCCTTCCAAGAGCATCTAAAATCATCTGCGATTCCAAAGAGGCGGCGCTTTCTGAGACCGGAGATTTATTGATTCCGATAAAGGACGGTATCATTTCAGAAAAGGATATACTTGGAAGCAGGAAAAGGAATGAACTGGGGTTAAGGCAGACATATAACATAGAGATATTAAGAGGTACAGCAACAATGAAAAATGGGTGCTGTACCTCTTAACTTTTAAGGTTATTTCTGACAGGAACGGGATAAAATATATGAATTATAGATAAAAGAGAAAGTGCTTATTAATAAAAATGATACTATAGAGCAGTGATTTTTCTTGAGAGAATGAAAGGTTAGTGCTATTATGAAGAGGTTAGAACAATTTCAGAAAGGAAATAGAAACGTGACTTATAAAGAAGCAAGGGTATATCTGGATGCGATGTCCAGATACGGAAGTGTACTTGGCTTGGATACGATTCGGGGACTGCTTGAGGAACTGGGGAATCCACAGGAGGATTTAAAGTTCATTCATATTGCCGGAACAAACGGAAAAGGATCTGTGCTTGCGTATACTTCAACAATATTAAGTAAAGCAGGATACAGGACAGGACGATATGTTTCACCGACAGTGCTCTCCTATCGTGAGAAGATTCAGGTGGATGGAGAATGGATCTCCGAAAACGAACTTACAGAGTTGACGGAAGAGATAAAAGAAGCGATTGCCGGATTAGAAACAGCAGGTGCACCGATACCGACGCTGTTTGAAGTTGAGACGGCAATGGCTTTTTTATATTTTAAGAAAAAAAGCTGTGATCTGGTTGTGCTGGAATCCGGACTCGGCGGAAGACTGGATGCAACGAATATTGTAAAGACAACTGTGTTGGCGGCATTTACAACAATCAGTATGGATCATATTGGGATTTTGGGAAATACAATCGAAGAAATTGCAGCAGATAAATGTGAGATTATTAAATCGGGATGTAAAGTTGTGTCTGCAAAACAGAAGCCGGAAGTGAAAAAGATACTGGAAGAAAAGGCAGAAAGAACAGGCTGCCCGTTTACGGAGGCAAAACCGGAACTTTTGATAATACAAAAAGAAACATACAAAGGAATGGATGTAGAAACACTGGATTTTGGAAACCTTCATAGCGGACTTACAGGTGAATATCAAAAAGAAAATCTGGCAACAGCGCTGGAGATAGTTTGTGCGCTTCGAAAAGAAGGATACAAAATACCGGAAGAAGCTGTGCAAATTGGTGTGGCAGAGACAAAGTGGCCGGGAAGATTTAACAGTCTGCGGGAGAATCCACCTTTGATTGTTGATGGCGCACACAATGAAGATGCAGCAAAAAAGCTCGCTATATCAATAAGACGATATTTTCCGAATTACAGGATCCACCTGGTCATGGGCGTTTTTAAAGATAAAGAATATAAAAAGATCACAGCATTGTTGTGTCCGGACGCAGAGTGTGTATATGCGATTCATCTTCCGAATGAAGAACGCACATTATTGGCAGGAGTGCTTGCGGAAGACGTAGCGAAATATTGTGAGAACGTAATTGCATTTGAAAAAGCGGACGCACATAGTGATTTGGAAGAGGCATTGAAGACTGCATATAGAAATGCAAAAAAAGAGACAGAAGAGAATCAGAAATCCGTTGTGATTGCCTGCGGTTCTCTATCTTATCTGGGAGATGTGATTCAGATTGTGGAAACATGGGATAAGGCATGAAAGTGATATATTTGCAGAAAATAACATTTTTGATAGAATAAAACAGATAGTAGAACTATAGAGGGAGAGAGACATGATCGATCATGAGAAAATAGAACAGGCAGTCCGTTTATTACTGGAAGGTATGGGAGAGGATGTAACAAGGGAAGGTCTTAAAGATACACCGGACAGAATTGCCAGAATGTACGAGGAAATTTATGGCGGAATGGACGAAGATGCAGGAGTCCATCTGGCAAAAACATTTACCGTAGACAGCAGCGAAATGGTTATCGAAAAAGACATCACATTTTATTCAACCTGTGAACATCATCTGCTTCCGTTTTATGGGAAAGCACATATCGCTTATATACCAGACGGAAAAGTTGTAGGACTTAGCAAACTGGCACGAACAGTAGAAGTGTTTGCAAGAAGGCTGCAGTTACAGGAACAACTGACCGGACAGATTGCCGATGCGCTGATGCAGTATATGTGTCCGAAAGGCGCAATGGTTATGGTAGAAGCAGAGCATATGTGTATGACAATGCGTGGCATTAAAAAGCCGGGAAGTCAGACCGTGACAATTGCAAGAAGAGGCGTATTTGAAACCGATCCGACTCTGGAAGAGCGGTTCTTCCGGATGCTTGGGAAATAGATGAAATGGTGAAGAGGAAGTCAATGGAACATGCAGAGAAAGAACAGAAGATGGAACGACTAAATACAGTACTCAGACATCCGTTATATCAGCAGTATTACAAAGAACTGAGAGAAGAAGAAAGAGATAGGATCTTCTGCTGTCATCAGATGGAACATTTGTTAGATGTTGCAAGAATTGCATATATTCGGAACTTAGAAAACAATCTTGGATATTCGAAGGAATTGCTGTATACGACAGCGATTTTACATGATATTGGAAAAACATTGCAATACAAAGAAAAAATTCCGCACGAGATTGCCGGAGCGCAGATTGCAGAGAAGATTCTGGATTCACTGCCAGAGGCAGTCGCTTATACGGAAGAAGAAAAAAAAGAAATTTTGACAGCCATCCGTGGGCATCGCAGGGAACGAAAAGATATGACAAAGTTGGAAAGACTTTTATACGAAAGTGATAAATGTTCCAGAAATTGCTTTGCCTGCCCAGCGAAAAAAGAATGTAACTGGAGTGAAGAAAAGAAAAACAGGGAGATACAGATATGATCATCGGGAAAAAAGAGTTTGATATTAAAAATGAAACGTATGTAATGGGAATTTTAAACGTAACGCCGGATTCATTTTCGGATGGAGGAAAATATAACGGTATGGATAGAGCACTTGCACATGCAAAACAGATGATAGACGAAGGTGCTGCGATCATTGATGTAGGGGGCGAATCGACAAGACCGGGGCATGTACAGATTACGGAGGATGAAGAGATTGCAAGAGTAACACCGGTTATCGAAAGACTGAAACAGGAGTTTGCTGTTCCTGTTTCCATCGACACTTACAAGAGCAGAGTTGCCGAAGCGGCACTTCAGGCGGGTGCTGATCTGGTGAATGACATCTGGGGATTAAAATACGACCCGAAGATGGCAGGAGTGATTGCAAAGTATGATGTGGCATGCTGCCTGATGCATAACCGGGAAAAAGCAGAATATACAGATTTTCTGACGGATTTCATGACAGATATGGAGGAGTGTGTGACACTTGCAAAAAAAGCAGGTATTTCAGAGGATAAGATTATTCTTGATCCGGGTGTAGGATTTGGAAAAACTTATGAGATGAATCTGGAAATCATTGATAAAATGGAATGCCTGAACAAGCTCGGCTATCCGGTACTTCTCGGTACGTCGCGCAAATCTGTGATCGGACTTACTCTTGATCTTCCGGTAGAAGAAAGAGAAGAAGGAACGCTTGTTACAACTGTATATGGTGTACAGAAAGGTTGTGCGTTTGTGCGTGTGCATGATGTACAGAAAAATCTTCGCGCAATCCGCATGACGCAGGCAATTATGCGTGAGCATGAAGTGTAAAATATGGAAAACAGGTAACGGATTAGGACAATAATACTCATGAAGTTTTGCAAACAGGAAAGCAGACTGGCAGAAAGAGTGACAGGTGTGAGGAATAATAATTATGAAATATATAAATAAAAAAACAAGTCAGGATTATGACCAGATAAAAATTACAGATCTGGAAGTATTTGCCAATCACGGTGTATTTTCAGAGGAAAACAAACTGGGACAGAAATTTCTTGTGTCAGCAGTGCTTTATACAGATACAAGAAAAGCCGGGAAGACAGATGATCTGACGGCATCTATCCATTACGGTGAAGTCAGTGCATTTATCACAAAATATATGAAAGAACATACCTACCAGTTGCTAGAACGGGTGGCAGAAACCCTTGCGGAAGAGATGCTTAAGAGCATATCGGGACTTTGCAAGATCGATCTGGAGATCAAGAAACCATGGGCACCGGTAGGACTTCCGCTGAAAACAGTCAGTGTGAAGATTTCGCGCGAATGGCATACAACATATATCGCACTTGGCTCTAATATTGGTGACAGTGAAACTTATCTGAATGAAGCAGTCGAAAAAATAGGACAGATTCCTACTTGTACAGTTGAAAAAGTTTCTTCTTATCTTGTAACAGAGCCTTACGGAGTGACAGATCAGCCGGATTTTTTAAATGCATGTCTGAAAATGCGGACGCTATTATACCCGGAAGAATTGTTAAAAGAATTAAACCGGATCGAGAAAGAAGCGGGCAGGGAGCGGATTATACACTGGGGACCGAGAACACTGGATCTGGATATTCTGCTGTATGATGACATCGTACTGGAAGAAGATGATCTCTGTATTCCACATGTTGAAATGCACAAAAGAAGCTTTGTGCTGGAACCATTGGCTGAAATTGCACCGTACAAACGCCATCCGGTATATGGAAAAACAGTGCGGGAAATGTTAGAGGAAATTCAGGCACAGTTATAGTAT
>OLSO01002598.1_pt1 | contig 10761 bp, 13 predicted proteins | sample 1672441 | NCBI WGS metagenome assembly OLSO01 (sample SAMEA3136686, study PRJEB25190) | human gut metagenome | biome: human gut; feature: human-associated habitat; material: faeces | place: Austria | collected 2013 | reverse complement strand
TTTAACCCATAGGGTGCGTGGTTGCAACGAAATTTACCACCTCAAATAATCTCTTTACTATCTTATACATAGTATAACCCAACTATGCTTTTTTGTAAATAATCTCCTTATTATGCAAGTAGTTATTCAGCCTCTTTTCAGTTATTTTCCAACTGGTAATTACAGAATTTTTATAATCCTTATTATCATCAGAAGTTATGATTTTAAGCACCGGAAGAGAATTTTCTTCATTATTGAATATCTTTTTCACAACCAAACCAGTATTTGGACGTTTGTCTTTGAAAATATAATCCGGATCATCTAATATTTCTTTTACATAATGAATTGTATCTATGTATGCTTCTGGATGTCGTTCACGAATATGTATCATTTGTTCTTCTGTAATAATTACCTCATCGGTGATATGATTACTGGAAATACAATCATAAATAGTCCAGTCTAATATTCCGAGACTGTGAATCACAACATTTTTCTCATCAATGATAATGTCATCCTCCATCCGAACCTGATTATATTTCATAGGATTACTCTTTCTGATCGATAACTTTTTACACCATTCAACCACTCATGAACTTTGGCGTACTGACTGGTAAGCCGTTTCTGATTTTCTCCGATTCAAATAAAAGGCAAAATATAATGTAAATGGAGACACATTCTTGATAATAAAATAGACAGATTGTATAATTAGCACAGAATTTTGAGTAAATGCATCGACGAAAGAAGCAGGAGAAATACAAATGAAAAAAATATTTTTACTGAGGCATTCCATTCCTCAAAAAGGAAATATGCCGAATGAGCAGATTCCTTTATCTGAGAAGGGAAGAGCCCTTGCCATATCAAAACGCAATATTTTCGCGAATGTGGACAAATGCTTTTCTTCGCCTTATCGAAGAGCAAGGGAAACAGCCGAATTGATTGCGGGTCAGCCGATTGTTGTAGAAGATCTGCATGAAAGAACCATCGGGGAGGCCAGGGAGGATTTCTGGTTAAAACAGTATGAAGATTATGATTTTCACAATCCAGGCGGAGAATCGTTAAATCAGGTAAAGGTTCGGATGAAAACAGCGATGGATTCCATTGTCCAGCAGATGGAAGAAGGAGAAACAGCACTCGTGGTTTCTCATGCAACGGCGATTTGTGCATATTTGCTTTCCTATTGCGAGATCGAAGTGAAAGATGTGGCAAATAAAGTAAGAAAAATATCCTTTCATGGAAAAGAAATCCTGAACGGCAAATTTCAGCCGGCGGACGGTTTTGAAATACTTTTCGAAAAGGATGCTTTTGAAGATATTTGTTTTATGGGGAAGGGGCTTTGATACAATCGAAGCTGCTTCAGAAGCACAGAAAAGAGAATTTCTGGACTGTACGGTTGTATTAAGTTACCGGTAAGAATGATTGACAGAGCATCGCCAAAAGGAATAGAATGAAAGAAATACAGCGGAGGCAGATCTTAGATGAGAGAGATTAACGCAGAGGAAGTTTACCGCCTGGAGCCCTGCCTTCGGGTGTTAGCTGAATATCACAACGAAATTTCGGTAAATTTTAAGGGAAATTACCCGAGCCGTCCCTATAGGAAAACGCTGGAGCTTTTTGCAGCGGCCCTGGCAGCAGGGGACTCAAGGATCGCAGTCGTGGAGAATGAGACGGAGATCGCCGGTTTTGCGAAAGTGGACCTGGATGGGAAAAAAGGAAAGCTGGACTATCTGGTGGTTCTTGAGGAGTATCGCGGCAGAGGCTATGGAAAAATGCTGATGGATTGGGCAATGGCGGCCTTCCGGGAGAACGGTGTCGCTGAGATTGAGGTGAAAGTGGTGGACCGAAATCCGGCCATCCATCTCTATGAGGCCTACGGTTTCCGGATGAACGCGCACATTCTTATGAAAAAGGAGGAGTTTTCCAATGAAAATTAAAAAAATACCCTATGATTTTTCAATTTGCAAGGTGACAGATTATTCAAAGGTAAATATAGCGGCAGAATATTGTTTTACCGGAAAAACGGACGAAGAAAATTCTCTGGTATGCCTCACGGAGGACGTACCGGCCAATACGCTGGAGCGGGACGACGGCTGGATGGCCTTCCGCATCCAAGGAGTTCTTGATTTTTCACTGGTGGGCATCCTCTCCGAGATCACGGGGATCCTGGCGGAGGACAAGATCGGAATTTTTGCCATTTCCACCTTCAACACCGACTACATACTGACCAAAAAGGAAAATTATCAGAAAGCGCTGGATCTTCTCGACGCGGAAGGGTATAAGATTCTGGAATAAAGGAGGAATATAACATGGATCTTTCAAACTTTGTGGAAAAAGCCAAAGAACTGAACGTGCTCGGTGTCAAAGTGAGCCAGAACGGGGAACTCATCGGGGAGTGGTACAGCGAGCCCGAGTGCCGGAGAAACGTTTACTCGGCGACTAAAAGCTTTACTTCCTGTGCCGTGGGTTTCGCAGTCCAGGAAGGACTTCTCTCACTGGATGAAAAACTGACGGAGGCTTTTGCGGAGGATTTGCCCAAAGAGGTAGATGAAAATCTGAAAAAAGCCACGGTCCGGGATCTTCTGACCATGTGTCTCGGCCAGGAAAAGGGAAACCTGATGGGAGAACAGCGCCCTTTATATGCGGAGGACGACTGGGTAAAATTAAGTCTATCGCTTCCTTTTGTCTACGAGCCGGGCACGCATTTCGTCTACAACAATGTGGGCCCTTATCTTGCAGGCATCCTCGTCCAGCGCCGGTCCGGCTGCGATCTGGTTTCCTATCTCACACCGCGGCTTTTCAAGCATCTTGGCATCAAGCGGCCCACCTGGGAGACAGATCCTTTAGGAAACAGTTTCGGTGCAGGCGGCCTTTTCCTCACGCTCTCTGAGCTTCATAAATTTGGCCTCTTTTATCTCAATAAAGGAAAATGGAACGGAAAACAGCTTCTCTCGGAAAAATGGATTGAGGAGAGCACCCGCGCCTCGGATGTGGATTATTACGCCTATCTTTTCTGGCGGGGAGAGTACAATTCCTACCGGGCTGACGGCAAATATTCCCAGCTTTCCATCGTTCTGCCGGACAAAAACGCAGTGATTTCCCTGGTATCCGAGTGCCGGAGAGGGGAAGAACTTCAGCGGGCGGTGTATGACCTGATCTGCAGCAAACTATAAAAAATTAAGGTGGTTGTATGGAGAAAAAATCAGAATATACCTTTACAGAACCACAGCTTGCCCACATTATGGCCTTACAGCAGCAGGGCAAGAGTCTTTCTGAGATTGCAGAAGAATATCAGGTTTCCGGCCAGGTTATTTGCGAGGAGATAAAACGTGCCCGGCATTTCAATGAGATTCCGGATGTGGCAATGCGTATATATTTCATGAATCGAGAGGAACTCTGTACAGCTATCGACATTGATTTCAGACATGAAAGAGTAAAGATTCGCAATTACACTGATCAGATCCCATTGCGGGCGTTTGGCGTTGTGACAGAGCCAGACTGGAAGGACTTTGAATATTTTCTGGAAGAGCGATGTTTTCCGAAAACACGAGATCACGCGAAAGAGATTCTGAAAGAGCTGGGACTTCCTTTTTATGATCCGCTTCTCATTGTGGAGAAAACGAAAGGCTATATGGCAGGAGATCAGCAATGGCTTCTGATTTTGAAAAAGGAGGCATGAGCAGGAGTGAAAAATGTAAATCTTGATACTTATTCGCATTTTCACAAGACTGGTCATACCTCAAAAGGGGATCAGCGTAAGTGGAAGGTTGACGGTATCTGGTATAAGGCAGATTATATGGGATATGAAGGCCTGGCAGAGGTGCTGGTGTCTTCACTTCTCGGGAAAAGCAGTTTGTCCTATCCTTTTGTAGCATATCAGCCAGTTCAGATCGAATACAAAGGTCAGATGATACGGGGCTGTGTCAGCAGGGATTTTCTGAAAGAGGGCGAAATTCTGATTCCTCTGGAAAAATTGTACCGAAGATATACAGGTGAGAGCCTGGCAGTAAAACTGGCGGGATTTTCGAAGGTTACGGAACGGATTCAATATCTGACTGAACAGGTCGAGAAGATCACAAAGCTTAAAAATTTTGGCAGTTATCTGACTGCGATGTTGGAAATCGATGCCTTTTTTCTGAATGAAGATCGTCATACGAATAATATTGCGGTGATCTATCAGGAGGAAACGCAGCAGTATGCGTTGAGCCCGCTGTTTGATCAGGGACTTTGCCTGCTGGCTGATGTGAAAATGGATTATCCGCTGGAACTGCCTCTGGAAGCATGTCTGGAGCATATAGAGGCAAAACCATTTTCAGCGGATTTTGATGAGCAGCTGGAAGCGGCAGAAGCGCTATATGGAATCCAGCTTCAATTTCACTTCTCTTTTAAAGAGGTGCAAAGAGAATTGGATCAGATCGCGGAAGGGTATTCTGATGCGGTTCGGGAGCGGGTGGAACAGCTGCTGCGTCAGCAGATTCGAAAATATGCCTACTTAATAAAGGCGTGATATTTCTTCCCACCGGCCCGATTCTATGCTAAAATGTAACTGTTCGGTACCTTCACAGTTACGGCCAAAATCCAATGAAAATCGCCTTTGGCGATGGGATTTTGGCTTACAACTCTCGGGATTTTGGAATATATATGCCAAAACGCCTCGCGGAATAGTGGCACCGGAACAATTAGCATAAACCACAAATAACATCAACACGGAGGATAAGAAAATGGCAGTTCATTCAATCGATGCAGAGGATGATCAGTTCGCTTATCGTTACGATACGCAGCTGCTCATCGACAGAAGAGACGAGGATCTGGATGAGGATGAGATCGCAGAATATATCACAGAGCATTTCGAGGGAAACAGTCTCATTGCGGCTGGAGATGAGGATCTCATCAAGATCCATTTCCACACCAACGAGCCCTGGAAGATTCTGGAATACTGCAATACTATCGGCGAAATTTACGATATCGTTGTGGAGGATATGATTCGGCAGGCAAACGGCCAGCAGGGCTGAGAAAAAAGAGAAAGGGGCTGCATGAGACTGCGGCTCCTTTTTTTGCACAGGAGGAAAAGAGATGAAACTTACCATACTTGGAACGGGAAACGCGGCAGTGACCGAGTGCTATAATACCTGTTTTGTACTCAGCGAAAAAGACGACTATTTCCTGGTGGACGGCGGGGGCGGAAACGGCATCCTGCATCAGCTGAAGCACGCCGGGATCGACTGGAAACAGGTCCGGACTATTTTTGTCACCCATAAACATCTGGATCACATCATGGGCATCGTCTGGATGATCCGCATGGTCTGTCAGAACATCAGCCGCGGCCAGTACGAAGGGGATGCTGTGATCTATGCCCACGAGGAAGTGATTGGTCTTCTTAAGGGCATGGCAGAGAACTTGCTGCAAAAAAAAGAAGCCACTTTTCTGGATAAGCGCCTCCATCTCGTCACGGTTGAGGACGGGGAGTCAAAAGAAATTTTCGGGAAAAAAGTAACTTTCTTTGACATTCACTCCACCAAGGCGAAACAGTTCGGCTTTTCCATGGAGCTCGGCGATGGGAAAAAGCTCACCTGCTGCGGGGACGAGCCCTACAACGAAGCAAATGAGAGCTATGCCAAAGACAGCACCTGGCTTCTTCACGAGGCCTTCTGTCTCTATGGTCAGGCGGACATTTTCAAACCCTACGAGAAACATCACTCCACGGTAAAAGATGCCTGCGAGCTGGCGGAGCGCCTCGGCGTGAAAAATCTCCTGCTCTACCATACGGAGGACAAAAATATCGCCTGGCGGAAAGAGCTTTATCTGGAAGAGGGCAGGAAATACTACAGCGGAAACCTCTATGTGCCTGATGATCTGGAACAACTGAAGCTTGATGAGGGAGAAAAAATCCAGCTGAGAGATGGAAGAGAGGTTGTTTTAAGAGAGGCGGAGCCGGAGGATGCGGAGTCGATGATTGCCTATCTCAGACAGACGGCAGCGGAGACCCATTTTATGGTGCGCCTGCCGGAAGAGGTGGATTTTACGCTGGAAGAGGAGGAGAGAATCCTTCGGAATATCCGGAAATCAGACAAAGATCTGATGCTGGCGGTCTTTGACGGGGATCGCGTTGTGGGAAATGTGGGCGTTCACATTTTTCATGACCGCACGAAGGTCCGTCACCGTTCAAGTCTTGGCATTGCCATTATTCAGGAATATTGCAGCTCCGGTCTCGGAACGATTCTGATGGAGCGGGGCATCGATTTTGCAAAAAAGGCCGGCTTTGAGCAGCTGGAGCTTGGGGTTTTCGCGGACAATGACCGGGCGTTGCGCCTTTACAAGAAAATGGGATTTGAGGAGATCGGGAGAATCCCCAGAGCCTTCCGCCTTCCCGATGGAAGCTATATCGATGAGATCACGATGGTAAAGATGTTGTAAATTTACATGGTGTCCTGGCAGCCACCCTTTCGACCGCCAAGAACGGTTTTTCCTTTCAGATCATCCCAGGAAAAATCTGGCATTTTTTCCCGGGCTACGAGAAAGTTTCCGGCCCGCTGGGTGAGCTGGGCGAAATTGATGACGTAATCGGAAGCGCCCTGGGCGTAGGCATAGATGGAAGCCTCGCTTCCCATGAAGCCGATGTCCGCTTCGCCGGAGACCACGGCAGTCATCGTTTTGTCGGCTCCAAAGCCGGTGACAAGAGTTAGGTCAATCCCTTCCTCTTTAAAATAACCTAATTCAATAGCCGCATACTGCGGCGCATAAAAAATGGAGTGGGCTACCTCGTTCAGTGTGACTTTGGCAGCCTCCTCCGTTTTTTCTTTCTTTCCGCAGCCGGTGCCGAGAAGCATCGTGGCCGTGAGAAGTGCGGCAGTTATTTTTTTCCAGTTCTTTTTCATAAAAACCTCCCTGACTTTGATACTGTCAGCATATGCGGTCAGGGAGAAATGGTTCAGGAATCGAGAGAGTCGATGAGCTTCTCGATGAGCGTTTTTTTCATATAAGTGTCGAAAGCGAGAAGACAGATGAAGGAGAAAAGCTGGAGAAAATCCCGGTCCTCTTCCGGCGCGTCCTTGAAGGTATCTTTGGAGATGGCGGATTTTTCCTCTATATCCTTCCGGAGCTTGGCGAGCTCGTCCTTTTCCAGGCTGAACACTTCCTTATAGATGTCTTCGATGCCGAAATCTCCGCCCTTCTTGAAATATTTGTCCGTCAGCGGTTTCAGGAGGGCCTGAATATCGGTGATGGAGAGAAGATTTTTGAAATAATAGATGAAGGTCAGGACCAGCATGTGCTCCCGGGAATATTTTTTCTTCGTGGGAGGCGGAAGCAGATCATTTTTCGCATAATTGTTGATCATGGTCTTGGTGAGGATCTTGTCCTCGGGATAACGCCGGGTCTTCTTCAGGTGTTCTTCCATAAACGTAGTCACCTGGTCCATGTAAAGATCAATGTTCGGGATATCCTCCGGCCGGATGTAATCCAGACCGGAAAAAGTATCAAAAATGCTTTTCAGCATGTCAGATGTATCGACTGTCATAGGGTTCACCTCAGATTTCTTTTTCATAAACCCATTATCTGGTTTTTAAAACCAGATGTCAAGTGGTTTTTTGAGTTTTGTCAACCGGCGGGGGTGACAGAATGATAAATTTGCGGTATAATAAACACTGGAAGAAAAGGCCCTGGGCGGAATTGTGTCAGGGCATTAAGATATCACGATAGAGAGGAAAAGTACATGAGTATCTACGATACATTAAATGAACAGCAGAAAGACGCTGTACTGCACACAGAAGGACCGGTGCTGATTCTGGCGGGAGCCGGTTCTGGAAAAACAAGAGTGCTGACCCACAGAATCGCTTATCTCATCGAGGAAAAAGGCGTAAATCCCTGGAATATCATGGCCATCACCTTCACGAACAAGGCGGCCGGAGAGATGAGGGAGCGTGTGGACAAGCTGGTGGGCTTCGGCTCAGAGAGCATCTGGGTTTCCACCTTCCATTCCTCCTGCGTACGGATTCTCAGACGCTACATCGACCGTCTGGGCTATGACACGAATTTTGTCATTTATGATGCGGACGACCAGAAAAGCGTCATGAAGGATGTCTGCAAGCGTCTGTGCGTGGATACAAAGACCTATAAGGAAAAGGCCCTGCTGGCTGCCATTTCCCGGGCAAAGGATGAGCTCATCGGACCGGAACAGTTCGAGCTGGATCACCGCGGAGATATGAACGGCGAGCGGATCGCTACGATTTATAAAGAGTACCAGAAAGTCTTAAAACACAATAATGCTGTGGATTTTGACGATCTCATCTGCCTGACTGTGGAGCTTTTCAAGAACAATCCGGATGTGCTGGAGAGCTATCAGGACCGGCTGCGCTACATCATGGTGGACGAGTACCAGGACACCAACACCGCTCAGTTTATGCTTGTGAGCCTTCTGGCCTCCAAGTACAAAAATCTTTGCGTAGTCGGTGATGACGACCAGTCCATCTATAAATTCCGCGGGGCAAATATTGCGAATATCCTGAATTTCGAGCATGTTTTCCCGGGAGCCTATACCGTGAAACTGGAGCAGAACTACCGTTCCACCAAGAACATCCTGAAGGTAGCAAACTCTGTGATTAAAAACAACCAGAGCCGTAAGGAAAAGAGCCTCTGGACCGACAATCCCGAGGGTGAGCCCATCAAGCTTCGGCAGTTTACCACAGGCTATGAGGAAGCGGATTATGTGGTGAGAAATATCGAGAAACGGGTTTCCACCGGAGAATTTCATTATAAAGACTGCGCGATCCTTTACCGGACCAACGCTCAGTCCCGTATGTTTGAGGAAAAACTTCTGATGGCCAGCATCCCCTACCGGATCATCGGCGGCGTAAACTTCTATGCGAGAAAAGAGATCAAGGATCTTCTGGCATATCTGAAAACTGTGGACAATGCGAGAGACGATCTGGCGGTTCGCCGTATCATCAATGTTCCGAAGCGGGGCATCGGCGCGACCACTCTCACGAGAGTGCAGGAGTACGCCGGTGAGCATGGCATCAGTTTTTACGAGGCCTTAAAAGGAGCTTCCGGCATCCCGTCTCTGGGAAGAAGTTACATGAAGGTGGAGCCTTTTGTGAACTTTATCCAGGTGTTGAAGAGCAAGGCCGAGCATGTTTCCGTGAAGGAACTTCTGGAGGAGATCATCGAGGAGACCGGCTATATGAGAGAGCTCAGGGCGGAGGCTACCGACGAGGCCCTGTCCCGTCTGGAAAACATTGACGAGTTGATTTCCAAGGTGGCCGCTTACGAGGAGAGCACGGAAAATCCGACCTTAAGCGGTTTCCTGGCAGATGTGGCCCTGGTGGCAGACATTGATTCCATGGATGACAGCGACGACCATGTGACGCTGATGACCCTTCACAGCGCGAAAGGTCTGGAGTTCCCCAATGTCTATATGGCAGGCATGGAGGATGGCGTTTTCCCGAGCTATATGACTGTTTCCTCCGAGGACCCCACGGATCTTGAGGAAGAGCGCCGTCTCTGCTATGTGGGTATCACCCGTGCGATGAAGCAGCTGACCATGACCTGTGCCCGTCAGAGAATGGCAAGGGGAGAGATCCAGTATAACCGGATGTCCCGTTTCATCAAGGAGATCCCGGAGGAGTACTTAAGCATCGGCCAGCCGGCGAAGCCGAAGACGGAGCTCAATCAGCCGACCAAGCGGAAACTGGCGTTCCAGGATGCGAAAAATGCTTTCAAGAGCAAGGCTCTGGATCCGAAACAGTTCAAGGTGGAGAAAGCCGGCAGCCTGGATTACGGCGTGGGCGACACCGTGAAACACATCAAATTTGGTGTGGGTATCGTGGAATCCATCACTGATGGCGGCAGAGACTTTGAGGTGACAGTGAATTTCGACAAGTGCGGCGTGAAAAAAATGTTCGCCGGCTTTGCAAAACTGAAAAAGATTTAGAAAAATATTATAGTATTATCCGTGGAAAGGTGATATACTAAACACGAGAATAAAGAATGAAGAACGGCAATGGAGTTTTCCATGATGTCTGTGCAAAGGAGCGAAAGGACGTGGCAAATATGAACAGCAGATTAGAGGAATTATTAAACAGTCTTCAGAAAAAAGAAGAAGAGAAGCCGAAGAACGTAGTTCTCTGGGTTCTGGCAGCGATCGGAGCCGTAACAGCAGTGGCAGCCATCGCATACGCAGTATATCGTTATTTTACTCCGGATTATCTGGAAGATTTCGATGATGATTTTGATGATGATTTCGACGACTACTTCGATGACGAAGAGGAGGACAAGAAATCAGAGAAGAAAGACGAGGAAGCTTCCGAGGAGGAATAAGCCTCAGATCAGAGAAAATAAAAAGTGAGACAGATGTCTGTCAGGCAGGCACCTGTCTCTTTTTATGAGAAAGGAAAACAGATGAAAAAAGGTGAAATTTTAGAAGGTGTTGTAAAGGAGCTCCGTTTCCCGAACAAGGGAATCCTGGAGATCGAGGGCGCGCCTGTAGTGGTGAAAAATGCGGTTCCGGGCCAGAAAATCCGTTTTTCTGTGACAAAAGCCCGTTCCGGCAGGGGCGAGGGTCGACTTCTGGAAGTGCTGGAAAAATCACCGCTGGAGACCAGGGAGCCGGTCTGTAGTATTTTCCCGGCCTGTGGTGGATGCATGTATCAGACTATGTCCTATGAAGAACAGGTAAAGATGAAAGAGGGACAGATCCATCGGATCATGGATCCTGTCGTAAAGGGCGATTATATTTTTGAGAGTGTAAAAGAAAGTCCAAAAGAGTTTCATTATCGTAATAAAATGGAGTTT
>OLSO01002597.1_pt1 | contig 10773 bp, 10 predicted proteins | sample 1672441 | NCBI WGS metagenome assembly OLSO01 (sample SAMEA3136686, study PRJEB25190) | human gut metagenome | biome: human gut; feature: human-associated habitat; material: faeces | place: Austria | collected 2013 | reverse complement strand
TAATGATAGTTACGATTGATTTAATAATTCCCATTGGATATATCCTCCTTATGGTGATGGAATGTTACTCTTGTTACAGGAAGATGGTGTATCATTATGGCTGGAGAATTTACGGATAAAAATAAGAGAAAAGTTTATGAAGTACAAGAAGTATAAGAAGTTTGTTATGAATCTCATGAACTTGTTACTTGACAGTAAGAAATTAAATTCTTCAAAAATCAGTTGATAATTACACAGAAATTGAGTATAGTTTGAATAAGAGAATTAAGTAATTTTAATTCTAAAAAGCTGGTGAATCTCCACCATTAAGAGAGAACCTGAAAAAGTTGGTAAGTCTCGACCATAACATGAGAACTTAAAAAAGCTGGTGAGTTTCCACCATAAGCGAAAACTTAAAAAAAGTAAAGGAGTGAGAGATTGCTCCTTCTTTTTTATATTCTTGCTGGAAGAGAATAAATTTAATATAGTTCATGATTAGATATTTAATTTTCAAATCTCTCCACCCCAGAATGTTCTAAAAGAACAGAGGGGTGGAGAATCAATATAGATACCAAGAAATATAAAAAATCTCCCCGCCCGGATGTTCTTTTAGAACATTCTGGGGTGGGAGATTTGAAAATATTATCAGTTATTTTTTAGATATCTTTCCGTAAAAGTTGAGATAGCATTCTAATTTCGCTTATTATCTTACCAAAATCAGCCGTATCTTTTACCAAAATTGGCCGTATCTTTGAGTTTTAACAGTACTTTTTGTTACCAAAATTGGCCGTATCTTTATTTATTTACAATAGCATCTACGTGTATTGGAACAACACTTCGTTTTACAACAGTGTAAAACGAAGTTGGTTTGTGAGTAAAAAGTAGTTCAATTACTTCCAGTGGTAATATTAATTTCTTTCCCCAAGGATTGATAATGAATCCCTGGCAGAGTTCCCAGCTTTTTAAAGCATCGAATAAATAGTATATCGTATATAATAGTAATAGTGGGAAAATAATAAAAAATTTAGGGTTATTCATTAAGACAACATATAAAAAGTAATAAAGTGTATTGCGGGAATTCTTGACGCTAAAATCTCGATATTGTATAATGATGCATAGGAATACAATATAAAAAACATATAAAAAGTAATACTTATTATATGATGAAGGGAGAGCTTGTATATGAAAGTTATAGCAATCGCCAATCAGAAAGGTGGAGTGGGAAAAACTACTACTACGTATAACTTAGCAGTTGCAAAAGCAATGATTGGTAAAAAGGTACTTATGATTGACCTTGATCCACAGGCTAGTTTGACGATTTGTTGTGGAATGAATCCTGACGATAAGGATTTTGAAAATTACAACATATGTAAATTGTTTGATGGGAAGACAACACCTGCAGAATGTGCTTTCAATGTAGAGAGTACAGGACTGGATAACTTATTTATTGTTCCATCCAATATTGATCTTGCAGTTACAGAGACAAAATTAGTTGTTGGTAGAAATAGTGACGTACAGCTACGGAAGGCAGTATTAACACTGAAGCCGTATTTTGATTATATTTTTATTGATTGTCCACCACAGTTAGGAACACTTCTTATCAATGCTTTAGTAGCTGCGGACGAAGTAATCATTCCTGTAAAGACAGAGTATCTTGCTTATAGAGGATTAAAAGCCTTAATGAGTACAATCAAGGATGTACAGAGTGGAGATGGAGACAGATCATTGAATCCTGATTTGGTACTCACTGGAATTATTGCAACGATGTACAAAAAGAAAATTAATGACAATCAAGATGTATTAGCTATGTTGGAGCAGAAAGCAACAATTTTAGGTGTAGTAAAGGATGCAGCCGATGTTAATAAGGGTATTGTAAAAGGAAGACCAGTTGTATTAACAAACAGAAAAGCACCAACGGCAAAAGAATATGTAGAGATTGCTTTTAAATTATAGTAATACATATTATATGCTAAGTAATACTAATATACAATATAAAGAAAGGATGTAATATTGTGGCAAAAAAAACAAGGTTAATAGATACCCTTCAGGAAGAAGAATTGCAAGAGGTCAAAGAGGAGCAAGAAAAGGAAAATTCTAACACTATAAAAAAAGCAGCCGTGGAAAGAATTATTTCGAGAGATGGGGCAAAGGATAAACAAATTTCTGCAAAGGTCAACATGAAAATTTATAGTGCTTTTACTACAATAAATAAATTACAGGGTATTTCAAATAATTCAGCATTGAATATGTTAATTACAAAATATGTAAGGGAAAATAAAGAAATTTTGGAAGAAGATAACTTATTTTAAAAGGAGGGTAACCTATAGTATATAAAAAGTATTACTTTTTATATGTAAAAATTTTCAAAAACTATTGCAATTTCCAGATTTAACGTGTACAATAAATAATAAGTATAAGAAGAATGGATATGAGCATATTGTAATGGTTAAATAATAGGACTAAAGCGGTATGAAGAATTAACCTCATACCGCTTTTATCATTGACATATTTCTTATACATAAATATTTTAAGTGATCGGTTTTACCAGAACCGATTACCTCACGCTAGACAATATTACCAGTACAGCCTAGCTCCACAATTTAATATTTGAAAAAATCAACTTAGCATAGTTTCTTTTTTAAAATGAAAATGTGGTAGGGTGTGTTTTTGGCACACTATTTTTATAGAAAATATTTTAAACCATAAATTCTTACCTGTCAAGAAAGAATTAAGTTCGGTATCTTAAAATAGTTCTTTTTGGAGGTAAAAGTAATATTTTATATATTCTAAGTATCACTTTTAATATACTTTTGCTAAAAGTTGGACAGGGTTAGAATTACTCCTGAATAAATAAAATTAGTATCGGCAAGCTTAACAAGTAAATTGTCGGGGTTGGAGAGCTGCATCTATCAGTAATCCATGACCTAAGGGGTTGGAGCGAACGCAAGACCTCATATGCCTAACCAGATCACCTATTGGTACGGAATGGTCTGTACATTGGTTAAAAGTAGCGTTCGGGGGCGAAATGTGAGCTTAGACGTACATAAGGTACACATGAGTATGGCAGCCTGTATAATAAGCAGGATGCGGAAATGGACAAGCACTGGAAACGGTGTGTGATAAGGGCATACAAAGACTATCATGATAAGTCCATGCGGACACGAAGAAAACCGCACTCATAGATTTATACTGCACTACAAGGATACGGATACCTCAAGACAAACACGGATTATTCGTTATGCAGGGATAGAGTTTCTTAATTTTCAAATTTTAAGGGAAACTCTATCCTGATACAGGAGCCGTTTCCTTAGAACAATCCGGATTATTCAGCTTCGCTGTTGGTTTGTCAAGAGTTTTGATAAATAAATATAAAAGATAAGGGGAATAGGGGCTATGATATCAGAATATATTGATAGTTTTGATGAGTTTTATAAGTTGGATTTGTCTTTTAGTGAATTTTATTCACAGCATTATGGAGATTACCGTCATATGGATTGTGAGGTAGGGAATCCTTTTGAGATTTTCGATGGGAATGGTCATAAGATAAGGGAAAAACGTATTGAGCGTATTGAAAGAGAAAATATATGTTTTGTTGGTATAAAAAAGAAGGTACAATATGCCCCAATAGGGGAAACATTAGTACAGAGAAAAGCACGTAGAAAAGAAGACTTTGAAAAATATATGAATGCTGGCTGTGGAAGTGAAAGTATGGAACAGTTGGATGATGGAGGAGCAGCATATGCTAGTGAAATTATAGAAATACCACAGTATGATATTAATGAAATTGAAATACCAGATTTTGTAGCAGAGTCTTATTTTGATGGTAGGAAGTTTTATTATGAGATTTATTTTGAGATGGATATAGATGGTGAGAATGAAGATTTAGAAATAATGTTGGATTCAAAAAGGAATATGGTTGATCAGTTGAAAAAGAAATTTAATGAGTTTTCAAAAAAATCTAAGAAGTTGACAGGAGAATATAAAAAAATTCATCCGTATCTTTTAGAATTGCTTGGAGATTATTTTACTGGAGTGTGTGAGTATAGAACTTTTTACCTTATAGATAGTAATATAACGGTAGGTTGGGAAGGAACTGCAGGAAGACGAATATATAAAGATATATCGTTAATAAAGTATGAAAGAGAAGCTGCCTCTCCGATTATTTTTAAATTGAGAGAAGAAGCTTTATGTAAAGTAGATCGGGATAAAATAAGATGTATTTTAGTGTTTTTGCGAGCTGTTCCTGAATATATTTTTATTTTTGCGTATGGGTTATTGTCAGTTAGTTTAAATGCTAAAATAGATTATAGAAATAAAAATAAAAGTCTTTTGAAAGAAAGAGAAGAAAATGAAATTTATCAGATTTTACCATTTAGTTTGTGTATATATGGGACAAATAACTTTTTAAAGAAGAAGGATATTGCGATGATGTTTTTGGGATATTGTAGAGAGAGCAAAGAGGATTATCGTAGGAATTATAATAGGCTTCCCTATATTTCAGTAAAAAAAGTAGAAAAGAACATTTTTAAATTATGTCTTTATAAGGATTGTCCATTTATTATATACCCGGCTGGAAATGTTCCTAATATATCCGCAACCTCTACTTCAGTGAAAAGAATAAATCATCTGAGAGAGAAAAATATAATAAAAGGTTTTCCAGTATTTATATCAGAACGAAAAATAATCAATGATGATATGATAAATATTGATGTAACAAATATAGAAGATTGTAGGGAGATAACATATCAAAATGAGCAGGGAAAAGAAGACATATTTACATATAAAGATATTGCTGTATTTGTTGATGGTATTGTGTATGAGTATGTTAAATATTTAGAGCGTATCAATAATAAGCCAATTTATCAGAGAGAAGAAGATTTTCAGAATGTATCACAGATAGAAACGCTTAATAGAAAATCAGATAAATTGAAATTAAATGGGGAGATATTTGAGCGGTATTGTAAAATGTTTGCTGACCCTAAATATAATTTAGAACAAGCCTGTGCATATAGGGATTTGTTAACAGCACTTAGGCAATTTGCAATATTTGTTCATAGCCATTGGCCGGAATTTGAACCATTGATGAGAGATGTTCTTTTAAAAGCTGAAGAAATTGCGACAGAAGAAGCATTAGATTGCGAAATAAAAGCGCAGCAGAGAAAAAATAATAAGAAAAATACCTCTAAAGTGAGAAAAAACGACATTATAAAGAAGTTTTTTGATATTGTTTTAAAGGAATTAGAATTGAAGGATACATATATAATAGATGAAGGGGGAGATTTCCTGTTTATAGATTATAAGCAGTTTCAAAAATGTTATGGGGATGGAAATTATAAGTCATTTCTTGCTACTTGTAGGGATATTGAATTATTAGAAGTACCTAAGAGAGCCAGTAATGGTAAATTTAGAGGATATGCTTTTGATAAGATGAAAAATGGAAAAAAATATAAAGTACTGAAGGTAAATCGAAAATTCTATGATAAATATTGTAAAATGACACAAGAATCAAAAAAATGATTTAGATGAAAAAAGAGCGAATTTTCGCTCTTTTTTATTTTTCAGGTATATCTTCTTCGTAGGATTTCATCATTTTATTAATGGTATCCATTAAAGCGAAGATTCTATCTAAAATCTCGTTATAATCTTTTAATGGAAGGATTTCAGCCATCCAAAATGAGTCACATCCTTTGTGGATGGTCATAAGTTTATCAGATGCGACTTGTAGATTATGCATCTTTTTGAGATATTGGGTGTAATTTTCATTAAGTAAATCTTTTTCGATTTTATCTATTGCTGTTAAAATTTCGTTTTTCATAGAATCCTCTTTTATATTGATATTGTATCTTTCATTATGCTACAATAGCAAGGCTACCACCCCTAGACAGGTGCAGGAAGGGGGTGAAGCCCAATATGCAGCTGATTACATCGTTTATACTCTCTATCGTGGCAAGTATAGTTGCCTACTATATTTGCAAATGGTTGGATGGAGATAACAAAAGGTAGCCAGCCAAGGGATTAAGCCACCCTGCCAAAAACGGAATAAAAAAGCCCCCAGAATTGCGGATTCTCTGGGGGCTTTTTGTGATAGCCAATATGCGGCTTAATCACATCGTTTGCCTAAAGGCATTATATCATATGCATTTTTGTTTTTCAATATACATAAGCTCGCATATTTTGTAGTTGCGAGTATTGTTTTTTATATTATTGTGGGGCAGGTTCCTTTTTAGAATCATTGATTTTGTTGGATAATTTCTCAATATGCTTCTGAAGCTGTTCTATCTGAATAGATAATTTAGCATTTTCTTTATCTGCCTGCCGGAGCTGTTCTTGATATTCTTTATGTAATTCTCGTTCTTTTGCGATAACAGCCTGTTCTGTCGCTAATGCAGCCTGTATCTGCAATGTTTCCTTCTGACGTTCAAAGTCAGTCTGTGTAGCATTAAGAGAGGATTCAAATTCCTTTTTCTGATTAGATAATTCCGTATCTTTTGCCTTTAAATCTGCCTGGAGAGAAGCAAAATTATCTTGTAAGGATTTATATTGTTCCTGAAGGGATTTATAAGCGGATAGGCTTTCTTTCATATCAGACAGTTGCTTTAATAGTAAGTCATTACTAGCAGTTTTTTCATTAGCGATTGCCCTGGCATCGTTTCTTTCTCGTATTGCTTGCTCACGTTCACGATTTGCAGATTCAATTTCTGTTTGAGTTTGCTGTTTTATAGTTGAAATCTCTGCCTGAGCTGTTGAAGTTACTGTTGCAATGTCTATTTTAGCCTGTTTTATAGTTTCTTCGGCTGTTTGAGCTTTTAGTTGTGCTTCTTCTGTTTCCTTTTTTGCCTGCTCTAGTGCGGCTTTTTTCTCTTCAATGGCTGAATCTAATTTCTCTTTTGCTTCAGTCAGTTGAGTATCCTGTCCGGCCACAATGCCATTAATCTGTTTAAGAAGAGAGCCAAGTGTCTTTTCTATGGCTTTAAGGTTTGGTTCTAGTGCCGGATGAGTCCCTTTTACGGATTCTGCTTCTGCTAAATCAAGGATACGTAGGAGAGTATCTTCTTTTTTATCTCCATTTTGGGCATAGATTTCCATGATTTTATTCGCTTTTTCGATTGTTTCTGGGGAAGCTGCAACTGCAAAATTTGCCATAATATATAATATCCTCCTTTGCTACAATAATCTGATTCTAAAACTACTAATAAAATTATAGCACATGCATTAATATTAATCAATTAATATTAATATAATACATGAAAATGATGGTTTTATAAGAAATTAAAGAAGAAAGTCCTTGTTATTGAGTAAAAATAAAGTAGAATTTGATTTTTAGCAGACTGTAAGGGCAGTTTTAAATTATTAATTTGAGATTGGAAAAGAGTTCACAGAATGTTCACAAAAATTTAGCACTCAATACTTGACGTGGCTAATAATAGGTGTTATATTACAGCTAGAACAAAAGAGAGGGCATAAAGGAATAGGAAATAAGTTCCGAACCGGAGTTCATAAAATTCATTTCAACATAGTCGAAAGAAAGATGCTTCCGATTTGCTGAAGACAGTAAAAGATTTTGAAAGGAGAAATGACTTATGATGATGCCTAGTATTTTTGGAGAAAATTTATTTGATGATTTTGATAGCTGGTTTGATGCACCAGTTGAAAAGAGATTTTTCGGTAAGAAGAATCCTTTATATGGAAAACATGCAAAGAACCTTATGAAGACAGATGTGAAGGAAAAGAAAGACCATTATGAAGTAGATGTAGACCTTCCAGGATTCAAGAAAGATGAAATCAAACTGGAGCTTGAGAATGGATATCTTACCATTTCTGCCGCAAAAGGTTTAGATAAAGATGAAACGGATAAAAAGACTGGAAAATATATCCGTCGTGAGCGTTATGCAGGTAACTTATCAAGAAGCTTTTACGTTGGAGAGAACGTAAAACAGGAAGATTTTAAAGCTTCTTTTAAGAATGGTATTTTAAGAATCACTGTTCCAAAAGAAGAAAAGAAAGCAAAAGAAGAAAAGAACTATATTACGATTGGTGAATAATCTTTTAGATGATTTTTCCAGAAAGTAAGTTTGAATATATTGAGATTTAACAGATGCCCGTAAGGTATTTGATACGATATAAATAAGATAGATTATAACAAGGGTGAAAGTGTTTAAGTAGCCCAAATAGATAGATTGAGATTAGATTTGAAGGGAGAAATGACCTATGATGATGCCTAGTATTTTTGGAAATAATTTTGTAGATGATGTATTTGATGATATGTTCCCATTCGCAGGAAGTTATACTACTGCTAATTATGATCTGATGAAGACAGACGTAAAAGATGCTGGCGACCATTATGAATTGGAAATGGAAATGCCAGGAGTTGAAAAAGAGAACATTAAAGCAGAACTGAAAGATGGTTATCTGACAGTTACCGCACAGCAGAATACGAATAAAGATGAGAAAGATAAAGAAGGCAACTATATCCGTAAAGAAAGATACAGTGGAAGTTGCCAGAGAAGTTTCTATGTTGGCGAAGGCGTAAAACAGGAAGATTTGAAAGCTGCATTTAACAACGGAATTCTTACTGTAGCAGTTCCAAAAGAAGCTGAAAAGCCAGCAGAAGAAGAGAAAAAGTATATTACGATTGAGTAACAGATTAAATAAAAATCATCACATAGTCATAAAATAAAAAGAAGGGGCATCTCCTTTATTCAGGGATGCCCCTTCTTTTTGCTTTTTTAAGATAATTATCAACAGTAGATTTGCTACAATTCATTTGTGAGGCAATCTCACGTAGAGAATATCCTTTTTGATTCAATTCATAGATAATTTGAATCTCTGATTCTGTAAGCTTATTAGGTCGGCCGGCAGGCTTTCTTTTGGAAATTTTATCCTGCCTATCTTGTTCAATATTTTTTGTAAAGATTTCTACCGATTGTTTTTGCGATTCATTAAGTGTAGATTTTATAGTTTCTGCAGGGATTATATTAGGCTTCTGTTGTTCATAAAAGGCAAGGCGAGCCTCTAATTGCTGGATTTTAATATCTTTTTCGTGATTTTCTGTATTTAATTGATTTATTTTCCTTTCAAGAAGCTGTGTTTTACTTGGATGTTTATAAGCTTTCTTATTTTCTGGCAGACATTTAAAATTAGTCTCTTTAGAACCGTCTGTATTAAGAGTGTGACTAAAATAAACATCTGTTCCGTCAGGCGTGAAGCTCCAATAATCTAAACGATAGGTAGTTTTATCTGGATTTAAAATAGATAAAGGAATGTTTTTATCATATTCGATTGGTTCAATACGAATACTTCCAGATTTATCCTTTTTGTCATATGTATTTGTATTGATAGGGATTTCTGTTGAAGTATCAAATATGGGGAGGTAATTATAATCTCCATATTTACTTAAGATTTTATGAATCAGTGTATCGGGAAGAATTCTTTTTTCACTCATGTAGATAACCCTCATATTAATAATAGATATATATGGGTAAAGTATAGCATTTATAGGAGAAAAAAACAATTTTCTTCTTAGAATAAAGTATGGAGCAGATTTTAAAGGACGATTGAAGTTAGAAAACTTTATAGATTTACAAACCGGAGAATTTAGATAAGTATTATAAATATGGAAGTATCATCTATAACTCAAGCAGCATTACGAGACTATATAAATAATATTAGATAAAGCTCAAAACGAATATTTGAAGTTGCTGCATAATGAGAATATCCCCATCACCGGAATAAATCCTGTGATGGGGATTCAAATTTAAACAGATAGACTTATTCATGCGAATTTTTTAGAATTTAATAGAGGATAGCTAGAAAACTCAATTTGTAAATATCTAAAATAACTATATAACAAAAAATATTAAATTTGATTGTGAATATCCATTAATTATGTTAAAATATAAGTATTAAAAATAACTAAAGTTAAAATAAATACTTATATTTGAGAGGAAGGATAGTAATGGGGAAGATATATGGTTATGCCAGAGTATCAACGAAGAATCAACGTCTGGATCGGCAGATAAAGAATATAGAAGATTATTGCAAAGATAAGAAAATTGAGCAAATTTATCGTGAAAAGTATACCGGTACAAAAATGGGGCGACCGCAATTTCAAAAACTTCTTGCAGTTGTTTGCACTGGCGATACAATTATCTTTGATTCTGTATCTAGAATGAGTCGTTCTGCAGATGAAGGGTATGATTTATATATGCAGCTTCTGCAGGAAGGCATTGATTTAATTTTTATAAAGGAACCTCATATAAATACTTCTTATTATAAAGAAATGCAGAGTAAGAAGACCAGGATAGCCAGTACCGGCAAAGAATCTACAGATAAGTTGATAGATGCAATTATGGAAGCTATCACAGAATTTCAGAATGAAGAGACAAAAGAAAAAATCCGGATTGCCTTTGAGCAGGCGGAAAAAGAGGTACAAGACCTTCATGTAAGAATTTCGGAAGGTATTAGAACTACACAGCGTTTGAATGAATCTTTGCCAGAGATGCAAAGAAAGCAAATTGGCCAGAAAAAAGGAGCTACATTTGAGACAAAGAAGGCGAAGATAATGAAAGAGCGCATTCAAAAGATGGCGAAAGATTTTGATGGTAGTATGAAGGATAAAGAGGTCATAGAAATACTCGGTATCAGTCGGAATACATATTATAAATACAAAAAAGAATTATTGTTCCAAGACATCGAATAATAGAATTACATAAGGATAATAACCACATGGACAAGGATTTGTTGCGACTACGAAATTGATACAATTTAACGGTGCACACCCTTGTGAACACCCCT
>OLSO01002589.1_pt1 | contig 10811 bp, 8 predicted proteins | sample 1672441 | NCBI WGS metagenome assembly OLSO01 (sample SAMEA3136686, study PRJEB25190) | human gut metagenome | biome: human gut; feature: human-associated habitat; material: faeces | place: Austria | collected 2013 | reverse complement strand
GGACCCAGCTCATCGTGAACGAATCGCAGCAAGCCATTCTGTTCAAGGGCGGCCAAGCTCTCGATGTCTTTGAGGCCGGGCGCCACACCCTCAGCACGAACAACATCCCTTTCTTGGAAACGATCATCAATCTGCCCTTTGGCGGTCAGTCGCCATTCAGCGCAGAGGTTTGGTTCGTCAGCAAGCAGTTCAACCTCGATGTCAAATGGGGCACGCCTTCGCCTATCCAGATTCAGGACCCTGTGTTCGGAGTGTTCGTCCCCGTAAGGTCTCACGGCGTTTTCGGTATTCAGATAGATGACGCGAAGCGCTTCTTGGTGAAGCTTGTGGGCACGTTACCCTCGTTCACCAAGAACGATATTATGCGGTACTTTCGCGGCGTGTACGTAGCTCGCGTCAAGGATGCGATTTCTACTTACATCATCGAGCGCAAAATAGGCATCCTCGAGATCAATCGCTACCTTGACGAGTTGTCGGACTACCTTCAGGAACGCATTGAGCCCGTCATGGCTGAATACGGCATCAGTCTCACCAATTTCTTCGTCAACGACATCAGCGTGCCGGAAGACGATCCGGCCGTTGTAACGTTGAAGCAGGCATTGGCTAAAAGAGCCGAGATGGAGCTGCTCGGATACACCTACGTGCAGGAACGCTCGTTCGATACGCTGGAAGGAGCGGCTACCAATCCAGGCTCTACCGCATCAGACCTCATGGGCGCAGGATTGGGCCTTGGGATGGGAATCGGCATGGGCGGCGGGGTCGGCGGCGCTTTCGCAGATGTTGCCCGCAATTTGAATGTCTCTGGTTCTTCGCGGACGTGCCCCTCGTGCGGAAGTGCGGTTCCCTCTGGGCAGAAGTTCTGCGGAAGCTGTGGTTGGGATATGGCGAAGCCCGCTCCGGGGGCTGCCGCCGAAGACGCAGGCTTCTGCACGGAATGCGGCGCGCCTCTTGCAGCATCAATGAAGTTCTGCGGACAATGCGGACATGCTGTCGCTTCTGATGGTGTGCCGGGGACAGAGAACTCCGAGGAGGCTGGCTCCGATGGTCGCTAACAGCGTGATGGCAGCGCTCATGATTGGAATCATTGTCTTCTCCGTGCTCGTAGTGGCGGTGCGTTACGCCCTGAAATTCTTTAGGGTCTCAAATACTTCGCTCAAAGCTACCGTACGATCAATGGATCAGCGGGTTGCGCGCTTGAGAGCGATGAGCGCTTCTTGCAAGAATGGTGAGCTTTCAGACTTTGCCATGAGGGTCGCAGATGGTCTTCGTTTTGGCGATAGCTCGATCGTCTTACCGCTTGATGGCGAAATCGATGATGCCATAGAGAGGGCGCATCAAGCGATACGCATACATGACGTTTCGGCAGCCGAAAGGGAGCTCAATCAGATTGCGTGCCTTACTCAACAACGTCGAGCGGAAGAGGCTTTCAGCAGAAAGGGGTCGTTCTGATTCAGAACGACGGAAGAAAGGAAAGATGCATGGGACAGGAGAGAGTTAAAGGAGAGACGGCAACCAAGGTGGAGATTGTTCTCGGCGTGTTGTTCGTGCTGGGAGCACTTAGTTCTTTGGGCCAAGGCCATTTGTACAGCTCTCAAGCTGTTTTCAGTACGGTAGGAATGTTGTTTCTTGGCGCCTATCTTTTGGTTCGCGGAATTGAATGGGGCCAACTCGTGAAGGCGTACCGAAGCTATTCAACACTTCTGGCTCACAGCCCGTCCGGATCGATTTCCGAGATTGCCTCTGCAGAGGGAACGACGACAGAAGTGGTCAAAAGGAACTTGAAGCTGATGATCAAAAGAGGGATGGCGACGAATACCGCCATTGACGAACAGAATAACCGTGTCGTTTCGGCGATGGCAGGGTCTGTGGCTGCCCCGGCCGGTAATCGTCAGGTTCCGGGGCCTCAAGCAGTGGCTTACCAACAACACGCTACGCCGGAGATGGTTGTTGTCGAGTGCCCGAGCTGTGGTGCAAAGAACAGCATTCCTCGCGGCGCCATTGCCCAGTGCGGTCATTGTGGTGCGCAAATTGACGCACGATGAATAGTCTGGAAAGGATCGAGCTATGAATCTCTCATTGCTTGGAAATTTGAGGAAAGCGCTGCTGGCTCTGACGGTTGCATGTTTTGTTGCAGGCGTGGCCATTGCCCCTGCCTGCGATAGGGCCGCTTTAGAAAATTATCGGCACGATCCAACGGATCGTTTTGCAGAAATGCAATGGCCGGATCGGGGGCTGGGGGCGATGCTGCCGGCTCCCGAATCGAGCTATGGAGTGATATACAACGACAAAGCGCAGTGGTTCAACGGGGATGTTGGTAACTATACGCGTGAGCAGTACGGGGCCTATGTGGCATCTTGCGAAGATGCAGGCTTTACGGTGGAATACACGAAGAACAACGATGCTTTTTGGGCCTGGAACGAAGAAGGGTACTATCTCCATCTGGGATACGACGAGGACAAAAGCTATATGTCGTTTAGCTTGGAAGCACCAAAAGAAGAAGAGTCGGGTGGCTCGGGGGGATCCAATGGCGGAAGCGAAGAGGACGTCGGTGCCGATGATGGCGCGGCGACGGATGCCCCCGACCAAAAGACTAATCAAGACGAAGAGCCTACGGGCGGTGCTTCTGCTTCGGGTGAGGTCACCCCTTCGTTCAAAGAATATATGGACAGCTATGAGGCGTTCTTCGATGAGTACATCGCTTTCATGGACAAATACGAAGAGTCAACCGACTACGCTCCCGAAATGCTGGATGATTTCAATACCTACATGGAGCGGTACACGGACATGACCGCAAAGATGAACGAAGTTGACACGGGTGCGCTCTCTCCAGCAGATTTGGCTTATTACAACGAGGTGAATGCTAGGGTCTATGAAAAACTGTACGACTTGGAGAATGGAGCTTAGTGCCTAGATGCGGCGTATACGATTGTGCCGTTGCGGGTGCGGAAGGCGCGATGGGAGACTCATAGACGAATATCGATGATCCCAAAAGAACTGGCAAGCAGAATGATTGCAACAATTGCTACAATGATTCCAACGATGTACGGCAATACTTTCATGTCGCCTCCAGAGTGGGGTAATCGGATGTGTTCCTACACAAGAGACGATATACGAGATGATCGTCTTGAGCAAGTGGTGTAAGCAATGTAGGTGATTGGAAGGAAACGTCTTTGGAGAACGAATCGCAACGCCCCAAAGAACTCGCCAGCTGGGAGAGCGAGGAGGAGCTTTCTCTCGACGGACGGGAAAACCGTTTGCGCAAAAGTGGACATAGAGAGGATCCTGACGAACTCGTGGGAGGTCGAGGAAGCGCCTGGAGGGCTTTTCTCAGAAAAGTTCCGCTGAAGATCAAGATCCTCAGTCTCGTTGTTGTGGCGATTCTTATAATTTTGATTTTCGGGGTCGCTTTACCGCTAGCGCTCGACAACGATGAAACGCAGTACCTCTCTGACGCGACGCTGAAAAGTGCCGTAGACATCGGAGATTTGGAAGTAGTCGATTATACCTATAAAGGTATTGCGGATAAGACGAGTCAATTTCTTTGGGCGGAGAACGTAGACTATCGAGTTAAGTACGAAGCTCATGTGCGAGCAAGCTACGACATGTCTGCGATTGATTTTCGCGTGAACAATGAGGATAAGTCGGTTACCGTTTTGCTTCCAGATGTGGAGATATCCGATCCAGTTTTGGATGAAACGAAGTTCGGCTACTTGCCAGAAAACGCTACGGCCGATGTTCGAGATGTGATTGCTCTCTGCAAGGAGGACGTCGCGAGTGAGTTCAGCGATGCGGGGCTTCGCACTGAAGCGATGGAAAGCGTGCGTGAAACCGTCGAAGCGCTAATCAGACCTTTACTTGATAGTGCTTGGCAGATCGAATTCGAGGAAGTTTCCGCGAAAGAGGAGTCTGGGCGAGAGGGGATGCAGAATGAGGCAGAGTAAGCAGCTGTTTGTGGCTGTCGTGGCGCTGTTTATCGTGCTGGGTCTTTCCGGGTGCGACAAGCAAGAACAACCCGACTTTTCTGGGTATAAGAAGATCGCTGACCTCGCAACTATAGATTGTACCTTTCATAACGTGGCAGAAATCTACAACGACGGTACTGATATCATTTTTGGCATCAATGTGGGCTACAAGAAGGCATGGTTTGAATACGACGGCAGCGTTGAGCTTGGCGTTGACGTTTCGCAGGTGCGAATTGAGGGGCCTGACGCAAGCAACGTGGTAACCGTTTTCGTTCCCGAAGCGCAGGTTCTCGGAATTCCGCAAATCGATGAGACATCGTTTTCGGATGTTTATGCTGATACAGGGTTGCTGACGAAAATCGAAACAATGGATCAAAGTCTCGCGCTTCAAACGGCTCAGTCGGAAATGGTGTCGGCTGTGGAGAACAGCCCCGAGCTCTTGGAGCGCGCCAGGAAGAGAGCGGAGACACTGCTCGCACAATATGTGACGACGGTGGGGTCAGCTATTGGGCAAGAGTACGAGGTCAGGTTCTCCGGAAGCGAGTAGGTTACTGTCGACGAGAGAGAGGGTCATTCGAATCGATTATGCTTGCGGTGCGATGTTGTGCAATGGTTGCCGAAGAGTCCTCGCCGACAAAAGGCGACTTACGGAGTGGGGATGGCCCGGGAATGGTTGCAAGGGTCGCTCGGGGGTGGCCCTTCTCGTTGCGTGCTGTTTTGGATGGCTCGAAGTGGCGAGTTTTTGGAGGATTCGACGTAAGGGGCCGGGAGGCGAGGATACCCACTGGGGATGAAGTGGTGTTTTCCCAGCTCGAAGTCGCTGCAGAGGAAGATTTTGGCTTGGCATGGGGCAGCTAGGGGGGGACGATGTCGAAAACCTCAAAAAACTTGCCAGATTTCGCGGGCAAGAGAGCGCGGCTGGTTCAAGGCGGCCCGCGTTGGGTGAAATTTGCTTGAATCCGCAGTCTCAGCGGCTGCGTCCGGCACTTTGGTGGCCTACCCCAAATAGCTCAGGAACGGCAAGTAGCTTTGAGCAGAGTCGGGGACGGCGAGGGTGATGTCCTGGCCCATGACGGTGACGACGGAGGGGTCGTCGTAGGTGGTGATGGTGGCGTCGGTGCCGCTGTAGCTAATGTTGGCCGAGCCGGTCTTCTCGGCGCCCTCGGGCAGGCTCGTCACCTCCCAGCTTTGGATGTCCAGCGCGTCGATGGCGGCGTCCACCTGGGAGGAGGACATGCCCGTGGCCTCGGCGATGCGATCGGTATTGCCGCGCAGGGCGCTCTCGGCCTTCGACTTCAGGCCCGACACGTCAAGGGCCGCATTGGCCGCGGCGTTTTTGCCGCCCTCGAACAGGCCGGCCAGGGGGTTCTGGAAGTTCTCGAAGGGGCCCTTCATGCCCAGCTGGGGCAGGATGCCGAAAACGGCGATGACGAGGCGGCAATGAGGCCGATGAAGGCTTTGATGATCTTGCCGTTCACGGAATCTCCTCGGGGTGGGTCACGTTGCGCGAAGGCGCCGCCGGGGGTACGTTGATGCTCGGTATTCGCGGGTCGAATGCTGCGATTCGACGGCGTCCGGCATCTATGGTAACCCGCAGGCTCCGTCTTCATAAATCGACTACGGGACGCCCATGAAACGGTCATCGACCTTACGGGAACCTTGCGGGGGCGGCTTCGCGCGCGAATGCGGTGCAGGCGAAGGCGCCCGGGCGCGGGGTGCGCGAACGCGAAATGGAGCCGCATGCGGGGTCGCGCAGATTTAACGACTTTCTCGCACCGCGCTGCGGCAAATCGTGTATCCTAGGCCCCACGCATTCGCGCGGCCTCAAGGCGGCGCGGCTGCCCAGAGAAACCCCGCGCACGTAAAAATCTCAAGGTGGGGTAAATCGTGCGAACGTGAGGGCCGCATCACACGGCCGAGAAGGAGGATGGTTCCGTGAAACTGGTCGTTACGGAGAAGAACGACGCGGCGGTGAAGATCGCCGACCTTCTGGGCGCTTCCAAGCCCAAAGCCGACAAGGTGTTCAACACGCCGGTCTACCGGTTCGAAGTCGAGGGGGAGGAGTGGGTGACCATCGGCCTGCGCGGCCACATCCTGGAGCCGGATTTCACCCCGAGCCTTACCTATAAGAAGCGTGGCGGTTGGGAGGGTGTCACCGCCGAGGGCGAGATGCTGCCCGCCGTGGTGCCGGACAGCCTTGCCAAGCCCCCCTTCAAAAAGAAGAAGCCCTTCACCGCCGATGGCGTGGAGCTCAAGGGATGGAAGATGGAGGCGCTACCGTACCTCATCTACGCGCCCATCGAGAAGCTGCCCAAAGAGAAGGACATCATCCGCTCCCTGAAAAACCTGGCGAAGAAGGCCGACTCCATCGTCATCGCCACCGACTTCGACCGCGAGGGCGAGCTCATCGGAAGCGACGCGCTTTCCTGCATCCAGGAGGTGAACCCGGACGCCCCCGTGCAGCGCGCGCGGTACTCGGCGTTCACGAAAGAGGAGATCACGCACGCCTTCGACAACCTCGTCGAGCTCGACGTGAACCTCGCCTCCGCCGGCGCCTCGCGCCAGGACATCGACCTCATCTGGGGCGCGGTGCTCACGCGCTACCTCACGCTGGTGAAGTTCGCCGGCTACGGCAACGTGCGCTCGTCGGGTCGCGTGCAAACTCCCACGCTCGCCCTCGTCGTGGCGCGCGAGCGCGAGCGCCTCGCGTTCGTCCCCGAGGACTACTGGGTGATTCGCGGCGCGTTCGGTGCCGATCCCGACTCGTTCGAGGCCCCGCATGCCACCGCGCGCTTCAAGGCGGAGGCCGAGGCGCAGGCCGTCATGGCCCATGTGGAGGGCGCCACGCGCGCCACGGTGGCGTCCGTCGAGAAGAAGAAGCGCACCGTGCAGCCGCCCGCGCCGTTCAACACCACCTCGCTCATGGCGGCGGCGTCGGCCGAGGGCCTGAGCCCCGCGCGCACCATGCGCATAGCCGAGAGCCTGTACATGGACGGCTACATCTCCTACCCCCGCGTGGACAACACGGTGTACCCGGATTCGTTGGATCTGGCCGAGGTGGTGAACGCCATCGCGGCGAACCCCGCCTATGGCCCCTACTGCAAGCAGCTGCTGTCTGCCGGCCCCCTGAAGGCCACGCGCGGCAAGACCGAGACCACCGACCACCCGCCCATCTACCCCACGGCGGCCGCCACGCCCGACGATTTGTCCGCGGCCGACTACAAACTGTACAACCTCATTGCCCGCCGCTTCTTGGCGACCCTTTCGGGGCCGGCCACCGTGGAGGGCACGAAGGTGACGCTGGATGTGGCCGGCGAGCCCTTCGTGGCCAAGGGCGACGTGCTGGCCGAGCCGGGCTTCCGCGCCATCTACCCCTACGGGCTGAAGAAGGACGAGCAGCTCCCCGCGCTCTCCGAGGGCGCCACCATCGCCTTCAACGGCGCCACCTGCACCAAGAAGCAGACCGAGCCGCCGGCGCGGTATTCCCAGGGCAAGCTTGTCCAGGAGATGGAGAAGCTGGGCCTCGGCACGAAATCGACCCGCGCCTCCATCATCGAGCGCCTCTACCAGGTGAAGTACGTGCAGAACGACCCCATCGAGCCCTCGCAGCTGGGCATCGCCGTCATCGACGCCCTGGACAAGTTCGCGCCGCACATCACCCATGCAGAGATGACCGCCGAGCTGGAGCGCTCCATGGACCGCATCGCCGACGGGGAGCAGACGAAGGCCGAGGTGGTGGAGACCTCCCGCAACCTGCTCGCGCAGGAGCTGGCGAACCTCATGCCCCATTCCGAGGAGGTGGCCGACGCGCTCTCCGACGCCGTGGCCGCCGATGCCTACGTGGGTCCGTGCCCCAAGTGCGGCAAGGATCTGCAACTGAAGGCGAGCCACAAGACCAAGTCGATGTTCATCGGGTGCGCCGGCTGGCCCGACTGCGATGTGACCTACCCGCTGCCCAAGGGCAAGATTGAGGCCGTGCCCGAGAAGTGCCCCACCTGCGGCATGCCCCAGGTGAAGGTGACCGCCTTCCGCAGCAAGCCCCGGGTGCAGTGCATCGACCCTGCCTGCCCCTCCAACCAGGAGCCCGAGGTCGTGGTGGGCAAGTGCCCCGTGTGCGCGGAGCGCGGGCTCGACAAGAACCTCATCGCCCGGCGCAACCCGCGCACGCTGAAGCGCTCTATCACCTGCGAGAACTTCGACGAGTGTCAGACGCGCTACCCGCTGCCCCAGTACGGCGACATCATTCCCACCGAGGAGGTGTGCGAGCACTGCGGCGCGCCGATGGTCATCGTGACCACCGCGCGCGGGCCCTGGAAGCTCTGCCCTAACTTCGACTGCCCCGGCAAGGAGCAGAAGGAAGACGAGAAGGGTGCCAAGGGCGCCAAGGGGACGGCGGCCAAGAAGCCGGCGGCGAAGGCTCCCGCGAAGAAGCCCGCGGCGAAGAAAGCCCCGGCCAAACGCGCGCCCGCCGCGAAGAAGGACTAGGCGAAAGCGCGGAAGGCGTGAAGAAACCGTCCGCTTGGCCCGCCGAGAAAACACAGCGACGGGCCAAGCGGTACAATCATGCGAAGTACGATCAACGAGCGAGGAGAGCTATCACATGCCCAAGGTAACCATCGTCGGCGCCGGCAACGTCGGTGCCACCGCAGCCCACATCATCGCGTCCAAGAACCTGGCCGACGTCGTGCTCATCGACGTGGCCGAGGGCCTGCCGCAGGGCAAGGCGCTCGACATGATGCACATGCGCAGCGTCGAGCAGTTCACGGTCAAGGTGATCGGCACGAACGATTACGCCGACACGCGCGATTCCGACGTGGTGGTCATCACTGCCGGCATCGCCCGCAAGCCCGGCATGACGCGCGAGGACCTGCTCGGCGTGAACGCCGGCATCATGAAGTCGGTGATCGGCCAGGCCATGGAGGCGTCCCCGAACGCCGTGTTCATCTGCGTGACGAACCCGCTCGACGTGATGACGACGCTGGCGTTCCGGGAGTCCGGCCTGCCCGCGAACCGTCTCATGGGCATGGGCGGCGTGCTGGACTCCTCGCGTCTGGCGTTCGCGGTGTGCGAGCAGCTGGGCTGCGCGCCGGCCGACGTGACCGCCTGGGCCGTGGGCGCGCACGGCGAGGGCATGGTGTGCTGGCCGCGCTTCACCACGGTGGACGGCACCCCCATCACTGAACTCATGGACGAGGCGGCCGTGGCCAGCGTGGTGCAGCGCTGCGTGAAGGGCGGCGCCGAAGTGGTGGCCTTCCTCAAGACCGGCAGCGCCTACTACGCGCCCGGCGCGTCCATCGCGAAGATGGTGGAGGCCATCCTCACGGATTCGCACGAGGTGATGAGCGTGTGCGCGCACATCGACGGCCAGTACGGCATCGAGGATCTCTACATGAACGTTCCGGTGCGCCTCGGCAAGAACGGCGTCGAAGAGGTCGTGGAGTTCGACCTGAACGATGACGAGCTGGCCGCGCTGCGCGCCAGCGCCGACAGCGTGCGCGCGGGATTGGCGAACCTGCCGGAGTAGCCGATCTGCGAGACGGGGGAGGGAGCCGCGCAGAACTTCCCGCACGGCGTCCACCGAGGCCGCTAGCGCCAATTCCCGGCGGTAGGCTTCATAGTCGGCGGTACTGCCCCCTGCGGGCAAGTTGTGCAACTCGTCGGCCAGGCCGTGCCAATCAATGCCGCGCACCATCTGCACGCCCGCTGTTAAAATATACAGCACCAGCACGGCGTTTATGACGGTTTTAAAGCTGTTTTCCGGCCAGAAGAGCCGCAGCATCCCCGCTAATGCTGAGATCACACAGCACCCCAGCGCTAAATGACGCAGCGAAGTCATCCAAAACCTCCATTCCCTGCCAGCAGCAAAAGCGCGGTGGACAGAAACACCATAAAAAAGTAGAGCACCAGCACCGACCCGCAGAGCCGCGCACCCTCAAAGTAGAGATGGCACAGCCGGGCGCACTGTTTTTGCCCGGTAGCCCCGGCCACGATGCCTGCCGCCGCAAAGGTGACGGTGTAGGCAAGGCTTTTCAGAAACAATGGGGCAAACAGCGCGGCCAGCGCCAGCAGTGCCGCCAACGCCAGCGAGCCTTTGAGCAGCTGTAAGGCAGCGGCGGCCCCAGTCAGCGCGGCGGCAGCGGCGTCCCCCACCACCGGGATGGCTCCCTGCAAAAGCCCTTTACCGGTCTTTAGCGCGGCGTTGTCCACTGTGGCGGCCAATGTGCTTTGCAGCCCCAGCACCAGGCTGAACAGCGCCCCGCAGACCTTTAATAGCCAGCTGATACAGCGGGCAAACAGCGCAGCGGCATCCTCAATGCCGTGGTTGCCCCACAGGCAGGCGCAGACGGCGAAGCAGAAGTATATCTGCATGATGGGCAACAGCAATTTTTGGATGAGTGACGCGAGAAAACCCGACATAGCCAAAAACATGCCGCTGTACACCAGCGCCCCGGAAACCTGCCCGCCCGCCGCCGCAAGGCCGCTGAACACCGGCACAAAGGTGGTTAAGTAGGTGCGGCAGTCCTGCGCTGTGGCGGCGACGAGTTCTGTCAGCTGCATGACGGTGGAAAGGCTCAACGAACCGAACCCCAGCACGGCAAGAATTTCCACATAGCCGCTGTATGGGCTGCCCGCTAAAAGCCCCAGCAGTCCCGCCAGCAGCAGATATCCGGCAGCATGGGCTGCAAAGTGCAGTGCAGGCTGGAAGCCCTCGGCCAGCCAGCTGCCTAACGTATCGCACAGGTCAGAAAGGCTCCACCCGGCAGCGTCGGTGATATCGACACCGCTTTCATCCAGAATAGCCTGAGCGTCTGCGGGCAGCTCGTCCGCAAATGCGGCGGGCGGCGCGGC
>OLSO01002586.1_pt1 | contig 10821 bp, 13 predicted proteins | sample 1672441 | NCBI WGS metagenome assembly OLSO01 (sample SAMEA3136686, study PRJEB25190) | human gut metagenome | biome: human gut; feature: human-associated habitat; material: faeces | place: Austria | collected 2013 | reverse complement strand
TTCTGTACTCATCATAGCAGGCATGATTTTCCTTTTCAACGCAAATATTGCTATTTGCATTGCAAATCATGCTATTTTATTCTATGATATAAGAAAAAACGACAAAAGGAGCATTTCTCCATGGACACATATATGAAAAAAGGCTATCTGAACAGTGAATTCCGGCTTTTTCACCTGACGGACCGTGAGACGAAGGAAGTCGAATACCATTATCATGACTTTAACAAGATCACGATTTTTATTAAAGGAAAGGTCAACTATATGATCGAAGGAAAATCCTATGATTTAAAACCTTATGATATCGTTCTAGTCAATCATAATGATATTCATAGACTCGAAGTGGATAATTCGGTTCTTTATGAACGTATTATTGTTTATATTGCACCGGGATTTATCCAAGCTTATAAAAATAAGGATTATGATCTGAGTTTCTGTTTTCAGCGTGCCGCAAAGGAACATTCTAACGTGCTTCGTATTCCATCACTCGAAAAAAGCTCTCTTTTCCGCTCCATTACCCGGCTGGAGAGATCTTTCTCTGATGATAGTTATGCTTCTGGTCTGTACCGGCAGGTATTATTTCTGGAATTTATGATCCATTTAAACCGTGCCGCCCTGAAAAACAGGCTGGAATTTATTGATACAGATAACTGCAATGCAAAGATCATCCATATTCTTGACTACATTAATAATCATCTGAGTGAAAATTTGAATATTGATATTCTTGCTGAACATTTTTATATCAGCAAATATTATATGATGAGACAGTTCAAGCAGGAAACCGGTTATACCATCGGGAATTACATTGCCCAGAAACGGCTCCTGCTCGCAAAAGAAATGCTCCTGTCCGGCACTCCTGCCGCACAGGTATGTTATGACTGCGGTTATCACGACTATTCCACGTTCCAGCGTGCATACCGCAAATTATTTTCTGAATCTCCAAGTCAGACAGTGACTCTCGAGTAAAGTTCTGCCGGGACATAGGCTCTTACAAAGATACCATCCTCCTGATACTTCTCTTCCAGCAGCTCTCCGTACTTGCGGATGAGCTGGATCTTTGCCGCATCCTGGTACTCATACAGGCATTCAAGAAATACTTTCTGCTCTCTTAACACCGCTTCCATCGTATCTGTCAGGTCGGTAAGTCCGGCTCCTGTCTTTGCTGAAATTTTAACCGTATAATCTGCTTTAAAATCCCGGATCAACGGTGCATCTTCTAACTTGTCCTGTTTATTGAACGCCGTGATGATCGCTTTGTCTTTTACCCCAAGGTTCGATAATGTCTCATACACGGTGTACATCTGACTGTCCATCTGTGGACTGGATGTATCTACTACATGCAGGATTACATCCGCATATTTTGCTTCTTCCAGTGTACTCTTAAATGCTTCGATCAGATGATGTGGAAGTTTTTTAATAAATCCGACTGTATCTGTCAGAAGTACTTCCTGACCTCCCGGCAATTTTAAACCTCTTGTTGTCGGGTCTAATGTTGCAAACAGCTTATCTTCCGCCAGAATATCCGCTCCCGTCAGCCGGTTAAGAAGTGTAGACTTTCCGGCATTCGTATATCCAACGATTGCAACTACCGGCACATAACTTTTGCTTCTCTGCTCTCTTGTCACTTCACGGTGGCGTTTTACTTCTTTTAATTCCCGGTTCAATGCTGCAATCCGGCTTTTAATGAGACGTCTGTCCATCTCCAGTTTCTTCTCTCCCGGTCCTCTCGTTCCGATACCGCCGCCAAGTCTTGACATTGCCGTACCAAATCCGGTCAGCCTTGTCTGTCGGTACTTTAACTGTGCCAGTTCTACCTGAATCTTACCTTCACTTGTAGAAGCTCTGGCTGCAAATATATCCAATATAAGAAGTGTACGATCCATCACCTTCACATTCAGTTCATCCTGCAGATTCTTCATCTGTGCCGGTGAAAGTTCGTCATCACAAATAATACCTGTTGCTTCCAGTTCCCATAACAGGTCTTTGATCTCTTCTATCTTTCCTTTCCCAACATAAGTCCCCGGATGCACCTGCTCTCGGTTCTGGATCACACGACCGACCGTTTCTGCACCTGCTGTGGTTGCCAGTTCAGAGAGTTCCGAAAGCGAATCTTCCATGCTTTCTTCTCCCGGAAGTTCCACTCCTACCAGGATCACTCTCTCTTTATCCTGTTTTAATTCTATCATACGAAACCTCTATTTTATCTAGTTCTATAACTAATTATCTTGTTTCCAGAAATTCCACTTCTTTTTTTGCTGTTTCATCATCCGGATATTTTTCCAGATATTCATTCAGTTTTGACTTTGCTTTTTCCCAGTTCTGCATCTTCTCATAGGAAACAATAACATTGTATTCCATTTCCTTTTTCAACTCATCTGAACTTCCGGATGCTGCCAGACCTTTCTCATAATAGGAAAGTGCACTCTTTCCATCATCAAGTTTCAGTGCACAGCCACCCATCAAATTATAAAGTGTGGCATTTTCTTTTGTTCCTGCTTTAACTGCATTTTTAAATGCTTTTAATGCAGCCTTATATTCCTTCTGCTCCCAGCAGGCAATTCCGATTCCACGGTATGCATCTGCTGTATTCTTGTCCTGTTTCACTGCTTCTTTGAAGCTTGCTTCTGCCTGTTTATATTCTTTGGACTCTAACTGGCTGACACCCTCTTTGTAAGGATTGCCGGAACATCCTGCCAGCGCAAGTCCCATACTTGCTGTCAATATCACTGCTGCCAATCTCTTCATTATGATCTGTCTCCTTTTGCTTTCCTACATGTTTATATGCAAATAGTGATTCTCTCTCAAAATATATTCCACAGTCTATGCATAATATTTCACGACATAGACTGCGTTCATAATCGCTGCAAACACAACGCCGACTTCTGCAACGATCGCTTCCCACATTCCAAAGTATCCAACCAGCGCAAGCAGTACAATGATCACTTTCACTGCAATCGCAAAAGCAATATTCTGGTTTACTACCCGGAGTGTTTCTTTGGAAATTTTGATCGCATCTACGATTTTCGGCAATTCATCTTCCAGTAAAATAATATCTGCCGCCTCAATTGCCAGCGCAGAACCTAACGCTCCCATCGCGATTCCGATATCTGCACGTGCCAGTACCGGGGCATCATTTACACCGTCTCCAACACAGACCAATTTCTCCATATCATCCTGGATCGTCAGGAAATCTTCCAACTGCTCTAATTTGTCTGAAGGCATCAGATCTGTATATGCATAATCCATCTTCAGTTCTTTTGCCACCGCATATCCTGCGCTTCTTGTATCACCAGTCAGCATAACAAGCACAGCTTTACACTTATCTTTCAGATATTTCATCGTCCACTTCGCACGATATTTAATCGCATCTTCAATGATGATCGCACCCATATATTCTGTTCCCACGCTGACATAGACAACCGTTCCTGTACTATCAAATTCATCTACTTCAATATCATATTTTTCCATCAGCCGGAAGTTTCCGACATGGATTCGCTTTCCATCATAATCTCCGGAAAGACCATATCCCGGAATCTGCTTAATATTGGATACGAGATCTTTGTCAATCTCGCCATCATAGGCATTCAGGAGTGACTGTGCGATCGGATGATTGGAATAGCTTTCCACATGCGCCGCAATCTTTAAAAGTTCCTCTTCTGTTCCCTGCTCTGCGTAAATCTCCTGAACCGAAAATTCTCCTTCTGTCAGTGTTCCTGTCTTATCAAATACAAATGTATCTGCCTTGGAAAGGTCTTCCAGATAGTTGGCTCCTTTGATTACGATTCCCTGTCTTGCCGCCGATGCAATTCCTCCTAAGAACGCGATTGGAATCGACATTACAAGTGCTGTCGGGCATGCCACGATCAGGAAAATAAGTCCTCTGTAAATCCATATATTCCAGTTATGATAAGAAAATGTAAGCGGCGGATAGATCATAACAAAGAGTGCTAACAGCACCATTGCCGGTGTGTATATTCTTGAAAATCTGGAAACAAAACTTTCGCTCTCGGATTCCTTATTCTGTGCTTCCTCTACCAGTTCCATGATCTGTGCGACTGTCGAATCACGATATACTTTCAGAACCTTTGCCTCTACTGCACCGCTTAAGTTAATACATCCACTGTAGATCTTATTTCCTTCAGAAACTCTTCTTGGCATAGACTCACCGGTAACCGCTTTCATGTCAAGAAGCGTAGATCCAGCTTCTACTATTCCATCAACCGGCACACGTTCTCCCGGCTTGATCACAATGATATCTCCAACCTGAAGATCGATCGGATCGATCTGTTCTTCTCCGCCATCTGTCTTACGGATCGCAAATGCCGGACGTATATCAATCATCTCTTCAATGGATCGTTTGGCATTGTCTGTGGAATATGCTTCAAAAATAACTCCCAGCTCAAAAAGGATTATGACAAGTACACCTTCTGTATATCTTCCAATACCGAAAGCTCCGATCGTCGCAACCGTCGTCAGCGTATATTCTGTTAAAAATTTCAGTTCCAGAATCCTGTCTCGAAGTTTTTTAAATACATCAAAACCGACGATCAGATATGCGATCAGAAACCAGACGAATTTAATCTCATCTTCTATCGTAAAATTCGATGTCACAATAACAGCCGCCAGATAAATAACAACGCCGACTCCATATATCATACTTTGTTTTTTTAATTGCTCTGTCATATCATTTTCCCTTTTCTTTTTCCACTAAAAAGCCTGTAAAAACTACTCCATAATATGTTCCATTCCTTGGCTGATAATATTCTGAATATGTCCATCCGCAAGTGAATAATAAACTGTTTTTCCTTCTCTTCTGTTCTTCACCAGCTTCATCTGCTTTAATACACGAAGCTGATGTGAAATCGCCGACTGCGTCATCCCCAGCATCTCTGCCAGGTCACACACACACATCTCTGATCGGAGCAGCACGCATAAGATCTTGATTCTTGTTGCATCTCCGAATACTTTATAAAAATCCGCCAGTTCATTCAGCAATTCTTCCGCCGGCATCTTCTCTTTTACTGCCTCTATAATCTGGTTGTGCACGCATGTAACGTCACAGCATTCTACTTCTGTCTTCTTCATGGTCTGTCCTCCCATCGATTCAAGAGATCCATAACCTATGAAAATATGAACCATCTCTCATCTGATATATTATGCCAAAACAAAACCGGCATTTCAACTGTTTGCAACAAAATACAAGGAAAATTAAGAAAATTGTAACGATTTATATTCGTAAGAAGGCTCTCACTGCCGCTAACAGCAGTGAGAGCCTTCTTCTCTTCTAGCATCAACATTCTCCTATCACTTCTTCCGCCTACTCAATCTGCCAGTCAATTGGCTCGATCCCATGTTCCTTCAGGAAATCATTCGTCTGGCTGAAAGGCTTGCTTCCGAAGAAACCACGATATGCCGACAGCGGACTCGGATGCGGTGCCTTTAAGATCAGGTGCTTCGGATTATCAAGCATTCTGGCTTTCCGCTGTGCCGGAGCGCCCCATAAAATAAATACAATCGGACGGTCCTGACTGTTGAGCGCCATAATTGCCGCATCGGTAAATTCTTCCCAGCCGATCCCGCGATGGGAATTTGCCTGATGTGCGCGCACAGTCAGTACTGTATTCAGCATAAGTACGCCTTGCTCTGCCCACTTCGTAAGGCATCCGTGATTTGGAATTGTGCATCCAAGATCATCGTGCAGTTCTTTATAAATATTCACCAGTGACGGTGGTACTTCCACACCTTTTTTCACCGAAAAGCAAAGTCCATGTGCCTGTCCGTTGTTATGATACGGATCCTGCCCAAGAATTACAACCTTTACCTTACTGAGCGGTGTCAGATGAAATGCATTGAAAATATCATCTGCCGGCGGAAAGATAAGCCTCGTCCGATATTCTTCATTCACTTTATTAAATAATTCTTTATAATAAGGTTTCTTAAATTCCCCTTTTAACGCATCTAACCAGTCATTGTTAATCGCAGACATACTCTTTTCCTTCTTTTCTCTTACTGCTATATGGCAGTTTCATTTCTTATGTATTTTCCTATATATTATTCAATATCATCTGTCCGGCTCCTGTGCCTACAAACGCACGGATACGCCTTTCTCTCGCAGATACTGTTTTACTTCTTTGATCTCCAGTTCTTTATAATGGAACAATGAAGCCGCCAGTGCTGCATCTGCCTTTCCATCCGTCAGTGCTTCATAGAAATGTTCCAGCGTTCCGGCTCCACCGGATGCGATTACCGGAATATTTACCGCTTCCGCAATGGCTCTTGTAAGTGCCAGATCATATCCCGCTTTTGTTCCGTCGCAGTCCATGCTTGTCAACAGGATTTCTCCTGCTCCAAGGCTTTCTACCTTGCGTGCCCATTCCAGCGCATCAATGCCGACATCTATACGTCCGCCATTCTTGTATATATTCCAGCCACTTCCATCTGCCCGCTTCTTTGCATCAATTGCAACAACTACACACTGACTTCCGAACTTGTCTGCCGCTTCAGAAATGAGATTCGGTGTATTGATTGCCGAAGAATTGATGGAAATCTTGTCTGCTCCCTCGCGCAGAAGTGCCTTAAAATCGTCCACGGTACGGATTCCACCACCAACTGTAAATGGAATAAATACATTCTCAGCGACTTTTCGCACCATATCTATGACCGTTCCACGATTATCGGAAGATGCCGTAATATCCAGAAATACCAGTTCATCTGCTCCAGCCTGATCATACGCTTTCGCAATCTCAACCGGATCTCCGGCATCTTTCAAATCTACAAAATTCACACCTTTTACTACCCGACCGTTATTTACATCCAGACATGGAATAATTCTCTTTGTATGCATCTAAACTACCTCCGCTTATAATTCCACAAAATTTTTCAGAATCTGAAGTCCGATATCACTGCTCTTCTCCGGATGGAACTGACATGCAAATACATTGCCTTTTTCCACCGATGCATGAATATGTGTGCTGTATTCGGTTGTTGCAGTTACAATATCTTCCTCAGCCGCCTTCAGGTAATAAGAATGTACAAAATATACATATGGATGTTCCGGAAGATTTTTGAACAGTCTTCCATCATTCTGAAAATCCAGGGAATTCCAACCCATATGTGGTATCTTAAGTCCCGGGTGATCCGGAATTCTTAAAATCTCACCTTTCAAAATGCCAAGTCCTTCCACTCCAGGTGTCTCATCACTTCGTTCAAACAAGAGCTGCAAGCCAAGACAGATTCCGAGAAACGGCTTTCCTCTCTCCACTACTTCATGAATCACCGGCTCCAGTCCGTACTGATGAATCTTTCCCATTGCATCACCAAAGGCTCCCACACCCGGAAGAATAACTTTGTCTGCTGTAAGAATCCGTTCTTTATCTCTTGTAATGCAGACGTCCTGTCCCAGATGGATCATTGCCTTCTCTACACTTTTAATATTACCGGCATCATAATCAATAATTGCTATCATATGTTTTTGCTCCTAATCAGTATGTTTTACCATTTTATCACTTTGCCACGTTAAAATAATAGCACATCCCTTATAGCTTGTCGATATGAAACTTTCCTACTTCCGATCCAGTGTAAACCAGAATTCCACGCCATTTTCATAATTCTTCACACCATACTCCTGATGGAAGGATTCCATGATCGCCTTTACAATAGAAAGACCGATTCCATTACCACCATACTCTCTTGTATGCGCCTTATCCACTTTATAAAATTTATCCCAGATATGGTTAAGATCTTCTTCCGGGATCGGCGATCCTGTGTTAAACACTGTTACTTTCGCTCTGCTTTCCTCCATATAAATCTTTACTTCCACAATCTTCTCTCCGTTCAGATGGTGGAAAGCATTGCTCATATAATTACGAATTACCTGTTCTACTTTGAATTCATCTGCCCATACATAGACCGGTTCATCTCGCCGGAAGTTCACCGTAGCATTACCCTGCTGTGCCATGATATCCATACTCTGGATCACGCCTCTGATTACTGCTGTCAAATCAAAACGTTCAAAAGTAATATCCTCATCACCAAATTCCAGCTGGTTAAGCGTCAGCAGATTACGAACCATATTATTCATCTTGCTAGCTTCGTCAATAATCACATCACAGTAAAAATCCATGCTTTCCGGATCACTGGTCACGCCGTCCTTCAATCCTTCGGCATATCCCTGTATCAACGCCAGCGGTGTCTTTAATTCATGGGATACATTTCCCAGAAAATCATTACGCATCTGTTCCAGTTTTTCTTTCTGTTCAATGTCTTTCTGCAAATTATTATTAGCACTTTTTAAGTCCGAAATCGAGCGTTCCAGTTTCCACGACATCTGATTGAAATTCTCGCCCAGTTCCGCGATCTCACTCGGTCCTCCTCCGGTATACTTCGCTTCAAAATCCTGATTTGCCATCTTCTCTGATAATGTAGCCAGTTCTCTTACAGGTGCCGTCAGACGCTTTGAGAAAAACCATACAAGAATTGCACAGATAATAAGTGCAGCAGCTCCGATGTAAAGGAGAAACCGATTCGATAGCTGTACGCTTTCTTTGATACTCTCCAATGGACTCCGGATCAGGAAAGTCTCACCGTCTGAGAATGTTCCCCACATTTCAATATACTCGGTCTGCGTCCACGGCTCTTTTGTCTGCCGGATCTGATAATTCTTTTTCTTTAAAAGAACCTTGCCATTTTTCTGTGCCTGATTAAGAAGGTATCCCATCAGTTGCTTCCGGAGCAGATCTTTATCATGTACATTCGTTATAATACTCACATCATCCGAATCGGAATTCCTGTTATCCAACACCAGAAATGATATATTATTCTTTTCTGCCATTTTCTGAATACGGTTAGATACCGTATTGTCTGTAATGTTGTCTTTTTTTATCGCCGTACGAAGTTCCTTGTACATTTTGATAAATTCAGTCTGCTTATTTCTTACATAATAAGGTTCCAGGAAACGTACATTTGTGATCCACATTGCGCCAATCATACAAACGATCATGCATATAAATACAGCAATCATCTGCCTTTTAATCGACTGTTTTTTCATCTATTCCACCTCGAATTTGTAGCCCATACCCCAGATGGTTTTGATATAATTGCCTTTGTCGCCTAATTTATTCCGAAGTTTCTTTACATGCGTATCAATCGTTCTTGCATCTCCGAAATAATCATAATTCCACACATTGTTCAGGATTTTCTCTCTGGACAACGCAATTCCCTGATTTTCTACAAAATAAGTAAGTAATTCAAATTCTTTGAAACTCAGGTCGATCTCTTTGCCATCGATCTTGACCATATGTGCCGATTTGTCAATCTCAATTCCGCCTGCATCCATTACAGAAGAAGCATCTATGCCATGTGTTCTGCGAAGTACCGCTTCTACACGGGCAACGAGGATCTTCGGGCTGAACGGTTTGGAAATATATTCATCAATCCCGAGATCAAATCCCTGCAGTTCATCCCGCTCTTCCGATCTTGCTGTCAGCATAATAATCGGCACTTTGGAACTCTGTCTTACTTCCCGGCATACCTGCCATCCATCCATCTTCGGCATCATCACATCCAGAATAATCAGAGCAATCTCTTTCTCTTCATAGAAAATCTCCATCGCTTCCATTCCGTCTCCGGCTTCAAGTACTTCAAATCCTTCTCTTTCAAGAAAGTCTTTTACAAGCTTCCTCATCCTGCTCTCATCATCTACTACCAGTATTTTGATCTTATCCATCAAAAACCCTCCTTCTTTGTATCTTATACTACCAAAAAAGTTTGTCTGTTCTGTGAATTAATCTTCCTGTATTCCAAGGATCTCCGCAAGTACTTCAATAATGATCTCATTCGTGCAGGACTTGATATATCCCATCATATGAAGAGAAATCTCATCCTGTTTCTGTGCCTCTGAAAGAGAATCATCATGCTTCGTCTGATCGATGAGCTGGATGAGCTGCGGTGTCAGATCTTCGTAAGTATCCAGCGTCTTCTGTGTTACCATTTTCCGTAAATCTTCTTTTTTTACCGGTACCATTCGTGTTCCTCCCTTTCGTGCACTATACGCGAAGATTCCGCACTTTGAAATCTCTCTGCGCTTCTCTCTTCTGGTCTTTCTTCGCAATATCCTGTCGTTTGTCGTACAGTTTCTTACCTTTGGCAAGACCGATTTCTACTTTTACAAGACTGCCTTTGAAATAAACTTTGAGCGGCACGATCGCCATTCCTTTTTCTTTTGTCTTACCGATCAGTTTATTGATCTCTGATTTGTGCATCAGAAGTTTCCGTACACGAAGCGGATCTTTATTAAAAATATTTCCCTTCTCATATGGACTGATATGCATGCCGTAAATGAACACTTCTCCGTTTTCAATACGGATAAAGGATTCTTTGATACTGCATTTTCCCATACGCAGGGACTTTACTTCTGTTCCATGAAGCGCAATTCCTGTTTCAAAATTCTCTAATATAAAATAATCATGGTATGCTTTTTTATTATTGGCAATCATCTTGCCATTTGCCTTAGCCATCCTGTTTTTCCCCTTCCCTTGCAAATTTGAAATCGATTGTCCGTAAGAATCTGTCTGTATCCAGTACACAGATTCTCACACGCTGTCCCAGCTTATAAGTCTTTCCTGTATGCATGCCGACCATCTCATGCCGTTCTTCATAATACTCATAATGATCGTCTGTCATATTTACGACATGTACCAGTCCCTCTATCGTATTCTCCAGTTCTACATATACGCCCCACTTCGTAATACCGGAAACCACGCCATCAAAGTATTCACCGATATGTTTTTCCATGTATTCCGTCTTTTTCAGCATGACCGTCTCACG
>OLSO01002582.1_pt1 | contig 10840 bp, 8 predicted proteins | sample 1672441 | NCBI WGS metagenome assembly OLSO01 (sample SAMEA3136686, study PRJEB25190) | human gut metagenome | biome: human gut; feature: human-associated habitat; material: faeces | place: Austria | collected 2013 | reverse complement strand
CGCAGATGCCGTGCCGCAGCTGCCGGAGCGGTGCTTAAGCCGCAAGGCGGGAATTATGCGGTATTGCCTTTATTTCTTCTGCTTATTGAAAGTGGGAAAACCGTTTGAAACAAAATAAGAATATGCGCTTGTACGTACTTCTAAAGCGTAAAGCAAACATGCTTTACAAACGATATATCGACAAAAACACTGCAAAGAAATGACCCGCCAACCGGCCCCTACACAAAGCACCTTTTGTAAAAGGCTTTGCACGGCCAACTCTGCTATTTTGCTGTCTTCGCATCCTCCCGATCCATCCGTTTCAGCTCCGGCAAAACGGTAATCAGCATTACAATAAAGCACAAACTGCCGCCGATCACGTTGGAAACCGGCTCCGCAGCAAACACGCCGTCGGTGCCCATGCCAAAAGCATAAGGCAGCAGGTAGGTGAGCGGCACCACAATGATGACCTTGCGCAGCAGCGAGAAAAACATCGCGTGGCGGCGCTTGTTCAGCGATTTGAACACTGTCTGGCCCACATATTGCAGCAGCATAAAACCAAAGGTGGAAAAATACAGCTTCATGGCGGGGATGGTATCCGCCTGCAGGGTGGGATCGCTGCTGAAAATGGAGATGAGGAAGTGCGGTGCCAACAGAATGACCGCCCAGGTCGTAAGGGTGTATACCAAAGCCATCAGGGCCATGGAGACGGCGGCGCGCAGCACCTTGCGGGGGCGGCGTGCGCCGTAATTGTAGCTGATAATGGGGGAAGAGCCCTCGGTAATGGCATAAATCGGCGTTTCCACCATCTGGCGCACGCTGGAAATGATCGTCATGACCGAAATGTACACATCGCCGCCGGTCACGGACAGCACATTGTTGCAGCAGATCGTCACCACGCTGTTGGTCAGCTGCATGATGAAGCCCGCTGTGCCAAGGCTGACGATATCGCCGATGCAGCGCCTGTTGGCGGGCAGCTGACGCAAGGGCAGCGGCTGCACGCGGTATTCCGACTTGCAGCGCAGGAAATACACCACAAACGCCGCCGAAAGCAGCTGCGAAAGCACCGTGGCAGCCGCCGCGCCGCGGATGCCCATGCCCAACACAAAGATAAACACCGGGTCCAGCACCAGGTTGGCCGCTGCGCCGATCACCACGCTGAGCATACCGGCTGTGGCATAGCCCTGTGCATTGATGAACGGGTTCAGCCCTGTTGTGAGCATGGAAGGGTAGGTGCCCAGCAAGTACAGCATCAGGTACGGCAGCGCATACTGCAATGCTTCCGGCGAAGCACCGAATAAGACCAGAATGGGCCGGGCAAACAGCAGGCCAATGACCATCAATACACCGGCGCAGCACAACAACAGCGTGCAGGCCAGGTTCAAAATCAGCCCGGCACGGGCCTTATCCCCGCTGCCGCGGGCGATGGCGAACAACGGTGCGCCGCCGCTGCCGAACAAATTGCTGAACGCCGTAATAATGACAATAATGGGGAAGCAAAGCCCCACCGCGCCCAGCGCCGCCGTGCCGATATCCGGGATGCGCGCAATATAAATGCGGTCCACAATGTTATACAGCAGGTTCAGCACCTGCGCCACCAACATGGGCAGCGCTGCTTTCAAGATGTTTTGTGCAATGCCGCCGTGTTCAAAGTCGATCTGTCGCATGGGGAATGGTTCATCCTTTCCGTTTTCACAATACCAGTTTCAAGTATAGCATAAACCGCCCGCAGATACAAAAAATCCCCGCACAAGGCCGCATAACGCAGCCTGTGCGGGGAATTTTTCTCAGCCGGAAGCTTCGGATGTCTCCGGCTCCACGGCTTCCACTTCTTTGATCATCATCTCGTTGCCCTGCAGCAGGTGGGTATGGGGGCTTTGGCAGTGGGGGCAGGTGCGGCCATAGGGCACGGTGGGGTACTGCTGGCCGCAGTCTTCGCACAGGGTAATGGCGGGGATCTGCTCCACGGTCAGCGCGGCACCGGGCAAAATCTCTGATTTGGCGGCGGCCCATTTCCAGCAGTCCTGCAGGTAGCTTTCCACCACGCCGGAAACCTCGCCTAATTGCAGTGTTACCCGCTGGATGCGGGCAACGTGGTTTTCTTTGGCCACATCCTCCACCGTACGGATGATGTGGAACACAATGCCAAGTTCGTGCATTTACTTATCCTTTTTCCCAAAGCGGATCTTCACTTCGCGCTTTACCATGCTGTGCTTTGGCGTGCCGTCCAGGCACCAGTCAAAACTATCCATGCCGCACCAGCACAGGGTGGGGATCACGTGGATCCCATGCGCTTGCCAGTACGCCGCGCACCAGTGCTTGCGGTAGTGGTTGTAAATCTGCATTGCCAGCGGCATCTCATTGTACAGCGAAAAATCCGGTGCGCATACTGCCCCAAATTGTGAAAGCAGGTTGATGTACTTGTCCGGGTTGTTCCACACGCGTGCAAACAAAAAGTCGTAGCAATAAAAATGCACGCCCTTGCTTGCCCGGTCCTTGGCCACCATCGCTTTGTCAAACGGTATCCACTCCAAATGCCGTACGTCTATCTTTTCCGGTTGCATCACCGGTATGCCATATTTTCCGGTGCCTTTAAAATTGGCCTTGTCCAGGTTTTCAAAATCAAGCATAATCAAATTTTAATCGGCACAAAAATACCACGGTGCCAATGGCACCGTGGTATTTTTTATGTGTCATTCATTCGGCTGTACCCTTGCCAGCCAGTGCCAAAGGTCCTGCGCGGTCAGCTTCTCACGGCCCTGCACAAATTCAAGTGCGGCATCTTCCAGCCCCTGCTCTTCACACGCTGCGGCAAAAGCGGTGGCGTCCTCCACCTCGTTTTCCTTGGTGTAGTCAAACCAGCGCGCCAACAGGTCAATCATCTGGATTTCAAATTCGGTCGCGGGTTCTTCGTCATCGTCCAGCAAATCCGCGCCGTCATCGCCGGGGGCTAGGCCGGGAGGGGTGATAAGAACAAAATAGTGCAGCAAGTCTTTCAATGTGGCATCGGGGTGAGCTTCGGCGTATGCAAGCATTTCTTTTTCATTTTGATACCCCTTTGGCATGTTCAACATTGCCAAATAATCATTGTCCATTTCGTAAGATACTGGATGCTCACCATCTGGATAGACGATTTTTCCATAACGTTCAACAATTAAATTTTGGTATTCGGTAAGAATTCCGTCATTCATGGTTTGAACTCCGCTTCTTTGTCTGAATGGCAAATTTGTCGTTTATGGTTATGCTACCGGAACCATCAGCGGTAGCAATATAAATATATTTACCATCGTTAATAGTTCTGGTATCGCCAGCTTTTAGGTTGGAATATTGCGTATTAAAGATTCCACGTAAAATACAGAACTTCTTTGGTGAAACTTTAATCTTGCTTTTATTGGCCTGCTTGCTCGGCGCATACTTGGTTGTTCTCTTTTTTTTCTTTCTCCCGCCATCATAAGCAAAGCGGCCATTGTCGTCGCGCTTATAATCGCGGCTTCTGTCCTCAAGTATACCATCCCCTCCATCATCCGGCAAGGTAAGGCAGAATGGCCTTGAACTTATCTTCCGACCGCACCATGGTGCTGCATTCGGGCAGGTCGCGGTGCAGGTGGATGGCATCGAATTCACACTTGGTGGTGCAAACGCCGCAGCCAATGCACTTGTTGGGGTCCACCACACTGGCACCGCAGCCCAGGCAGCGGGCTGTTTCGGTTTTTACCTGCGCTTCGGTCAGGGTCAGGTGGGCATCCCGGAAAGAACGGTGCGCGTCGATGGCATCATCCATTCCGGCTGCCTGGCGGGGTGCGCGGTCATAATCGCCAAGGGCCAGATTGGTTTTATCCAGCTCATAAAAATCGCGGCGGTTGCGGCCAATGGTCAGGCTGGTGTTGGGCTGCACAAAACGGTGGATGGAGATGGCGCCCTGCTTGCCTGCGGCAATCGCATCAATAGCAAAGCGCGGGCCAGTGTACACATCGCCGCCCACAAAGATATCCGACTGGGCAGTCTGGTAAGTCATGGAATCGGCCACAGCGCCCTGGCCGCGGCCAAGCTGCACGGCTTCGCCATCCAGCAGGTTGCCCCACTGGATGCACTGGCCAATGCTCAGCACAACATTGTCACACGGCAGGGTAATCGTCACGCTTTCATCATAGGTGGGGGCAAAGCGGCCCTCGGCATCGTACAGGCCGGTGCATCTTTTCAGCACCACGCCGCACACATGGCCGTCCTTTGTCAAAAATTCCTTGGGGCCGTACCCGCAGCGGATGGCAGTGCCCTCTTCCTCCGCCTCGGCGATCTCTTCAGCGGAAGCGGGCATCTTTTCCCGCGGTTCCAGGCAGACCATCGTTACATCGCTGGACCCGCAACGCAGGGCAACGCGGGCGGCATCAATGGCAACATTGCCGCCGCCGATCACCACGGTTTTGCCGGTCATTTTGTGGCTTTCGTCCCCGCCCACAGTGCGCAGCAGCGCAACGGCGGTCTGGATGCCCGCAGCGTCCTCGCCGGGAACCCCTGCTGTGCGGCCGCCCTGGCAGCCGATGGCGAGATAGAACGCCTTGTACCCCTGGGCGCGCAGCTGGGCAAGGGTAACGTCCTTGCCAACTTCCACACCGCAGCGGATGGTAACACCCAGCTCCCGCAGGATGTCAATTTCCGCATCAATCACATCTTTTTCCAGCTTAAAGCTGGGGATGCCGTACCGCAGCATGCCGCCAGGGTGTTCGTTTTTCTCAAATACAGTCGGGCGGTAGCCCTGCAGCGCAAGGAAGTACGCGCAGGAAAGCCCGGCCGGGCCGCCGCCGATGATTGCAATTTTTTGCGGCCACGGCCCCTGCAAAGAGGGCTGCACCACCGGCGGAACATAGCGGTGGGCGGCGTTCAGGTCCTGCTGGGCCACAAACTTTTTCACGGCATCAATGGCCACTGCCTGGTCCACGGTGCCGCGGGTGCAGGCATCCTCGCACCGGCGGTTGCAGATGCGCCCGCACACGGCGGGGAAGGGGTTCTCTTTTTTGATCAGCGCCAGTGCATCGCGGTACCGGCCCTGCGCGGCCATTTTCAGGTAGCCCTGCACCGCAATGTGGGCGGGGCAGGCGGTTTTGCAGGGGGCGGTGCCGGTATCATAGCAGTTGATGCGGTTTTTATCGCGGTAGTCCACCGCCCATTTTTCGGGGCCCCACTTTACAGTGTCGGGCAGTTCCTGCCTGGGGTACTGCACCGGGCCGTTTTTGGTGCACAGCTTCTGGCCCAGTTTAACGGCACCGGCGGGGCAGAACTCCACGCAGCGGCCACAGGCAACGCAGTTTTGCGGTTCCACTTTGGCAACGTAAGCCGAGCGGCTCATGTTGGGGGTGTTGAACAGCTGGCTGGTGCGCAGGGCGTTGCAGACGTTGACATTGCAGTTGCAGATGGCAAAAATCTTGTTCTCGCCGTCAATGTTGGTGATCTGGTGCACAAAGCCGTTGTCCTCGGCTTTCTGCAAGATCCGCATCACTTCGTCATAGGTCACATAATGGCCCTTGTGGGTTTCCACCAGATAGTCCGCCATATCGCCCACGCCGATGCACCAGTCATCCGGGTCATCGCCGCAGCCTTCGCCCATGGCGGCGCGGGACATACGGCAGGAACAGGGGCCGGCGGCATACTTGCCCTGGTATTTTTTCAGCCAGTGGGAGATGTGTTCGATATCCAGCGAGTGGTTTTCGGTCTCGATGGCTTTTTCGACCGGGATCACGTGCATGCCAATGCCTGCGCCGCCTGGGGGCACCATGGCGGTAATGTGTTCCAGCGGCAAAAAGGTCATCCGCTCAAAAAAGGCGGTCACTTCGGGGTGGTCGGCAATCTGCTGTTTGTTCATGTTAAAGAACTCGGCGCTGCCGGGCACAAACATGGGCAGAATGTACTGTTTTTCGCGGCGGGGGTTCTCCCAGTTGTATTCCAACAGGCCAACGCAGCTCATCTGATACAGCAGGGGCTCCAGCTCTTTGGCGGGTTTTCCGGTGGCTTTTTCCAGTTCCGGCAGGGTCATTGGCTGGCGCACCTTCATTTTCAGGGCAACATCGGCCATTTCGTCAGTCACAATGCTGGCCAGACCCCAATATTCGGGGTCCTCCACCGTCAGGCGGCGCAGCTTGGCGGGCACACGGTCGGTGATCATCTGCCCCAGCTTCATAATTTTTTCCCGCGGCTTTGTGTCCTTGGGGATCTTGAACGGCAGCTTGCTTTCGTCCAGTGGGAAAGCGGTCGGTTCGCTCATGGCTTGCTCCTTTTATTGCTCTGTGCATGTTCTGCTTCGTTTGCATTGCTTTGCAGGCGGTCCGGGTTTGCTGTGCCCTTATGCCTGCCACGCTTTCACCTGCTCCCGCAGCCAATCGGTCCATTCGGCAATGCCCTCGCCGGTTTTGGCGCAGATGGGGATGACCTTTGCGTTGGGGTTGCGCATGGCGATATATTCCCGGCATTTGTCCATATCGAAATCAAAATACGGCAAAACGTCAATTTTGTTGATAAGAACCACGTCGCACACCTGAAACATCAGGGGGTACTTCAATGGCTTATCGTCCCCTTCGGGCACGGATAGGATCATCGCGTTTTTCACCGCACCGGTGTCAAACTCTGCCGGGCAGACCAAGTTGCCCACGTTTTCCAGCACCACAAGGTCCACATCCTGGGGGCCAAGGCCCTCCAGCCCCTGGCGAGTCATCTCGGCATCCAGGTGGCACATGCCGCCGGTGTGCAGCTGGATGGCTTTTGCCCCGGCAGCGGCAATGGCTTTGGCGTCCACATCGGAATCAATGTCCGCTTCCATCACACCGATGCGCAGCTCATCTTTCAGCGCGGCAATGGTGCTGCGCAGGGTGGTGGTTTTACCGCTGCCCGGTGCGCTCATCAAATTCAGCAGAAAGATCTTTTTCTCTTTCAGGCTCTGCCGCAGCTGGGCGGCCTGTTCATCATTGGAAGCAAAAATGCTCTGTTTTACTTCCAGAATTTTCACGTTGTCCATGGGGGTGCTCCTTACATGTGTTTATCGCGGTATACTCTTGTTAACAGTTTAACATCCGGGTGGCGAAAGCGCAATGTTAAACGGAGATTTTGGTATTCACGCCAAATTGGGCAAAAAGAAGCAGGCAGAATGACGGAACGCCGCCACACTGCCTGCAGGGAAAGATAAGGTTTTATAAAAAACGGGGGGATCAATTCCATGCAAAAGTTGCCATGCCGTAAATATAAATGAACGCAATGGCGGCGGGCACCACAAAGCGGAAGATCGGCTTCATCCAGGGCTGCACTTTTAAGCCTTTGCCGGTGTTGGCCTCCTGAACAAAAGCGTCCCACCCCCAACCGAAAGAGTTGCAGCAGAACAGCGCCAATACCAGTGAACCCAGCGGCAAAATGTTATTGGAAACAATGAAATCCCACAGATCCAGCCAGGCCGTGCCCGCGGCAAACGGCTGGAAATGCAGTACACTGTAGCCCAGCGCGGTGGTCAGCGCCAACAGAAAGATGCCCACGCCACACAGCAAAGCGCCCTTGGGGCGGCTTAACCCGGTCAGCTCCCGCACCATGGCAAGGATGTTTTCGCACACGCCCAACACGGTGGAAAGTGCGGCAAACACCATGAACAAAAAGAATAGCGTGCCCCACCAGCGGCCCCCGGTCATGTTGTTGAACACGGTAGCCATGGTATCAAACAGCAGGCTGGGCCCGGCGTTCACTTCCAGCCCATAGGTAAAGCAGGCGGGGAACATGATGATGCCGGCCAGCACCGCAACCAAAGTATCCAGCACAATAATGTGGACGGATTCCCCCATCAGGGAGTGTTCTTTTTCAATGTAGCTGCCAAAAATCGCCATGCCGCCCATGCCAACGGAAAGGGTAAAGAACGCCTGGTTCATGGCGCCCACCACAACGCTGCCATCGATCTTTCCAAAATCCGGCACCAGGTAAAATTTCAAGCCTTCTGCCGCGCCCGGCAGGGGCAGGCTGTGCACCGCCAGCACCAGCATCAGCACCAACAGGGCCAGCATCATATATTTGGTAATGCGCTCCAGCCCGCCCTGCAGGTTAAAGCTTAAAATGGCAAATGCTACCACAACGGTCACCAGCAAAAACACCACATTCACCGTGGGGTTCGTAATCATCTGGGTAAATCCGAAATCTGCGTTTTGGCCGGTAAGGAACTTGATGAAATAATAGATGATCCACCCGGTCACCACGGTGTAAAATGCCATCAGGGCAATGTTGCCAATCAGGCTGGCAATGCCGAAAATGCCCCACTTGTAGCCGGGCTTTTCCAACTTCTGGTACATGTGGATAGGGCTGGCCTGCGCTGCACGCCCAACGGAAAATTCCATCGTCATGGCGGGCAGACCCAGCACGACCAGACAAATAATGTACAGCAGCATAAAACTGCCGCCGCCGTTCTGGCCGCACATCCAGGGGAATTTCCACACATTGCCGCAGCCAATGGCGCAGCCGGCTGACAGCATGATGAAGCCAAGCCGGCTTCCGAGCCGTTCACGATTCTTCATAAACTTATATTGTTTTCTCCCATTTTTATTTGTGCTGCCGCGCGGGAAAAGGCAGCGGCCCGCACGGCAGCATAGATAACCGCTACCATATTAAATCCATATTAGCTTACCACACTGCCATGCCAACTGCAAGCGATTTAAAGTTGTAAACCGACAAAATACAAAAACGCGCCCTGCGGCCATCCGTTCTTTGCCCAAAGCCGATGCCGCGCAGGTGCCCATTGTTGCCATGACGGCCAACGCCTTTGCCAAGGATGTGCAGCCGGCCAAAACCACCGGTATGAACGAGCATGCCGCCAAGCCGCTGGATATGAAACGCTTGTGTGAGATTTTGCACCGGCGGCTGTAAGGACGCCTAGGAAGGCCGAAAAAATTCGGCAGAACATACAAACAGCACCTTGCGCTTTTGGATGCAATGTGCTACAATGAATCGAAAACTGAATATAAAACAGCAGGTGCCTTTCATTGTTTGCCGGGCGGCTGAGCCTTCCGGCGCTCTGGAAAGGGTAAAAGGGAAGCGGGTGCAAATCCCGCACGATCTCGTCACTGTGATAAGGGAGCCTGCCGCCAGGGTGCATTTGCACCGGTCACTGAGCATTGCTTGGGAAGGCGGCGGCAGGCGTTGAGCTTTCAGCCAGGAAACCTGCCCGCTGTTGGTACGGGAGCATTGCTCCAGATCACGAGGAATTGGTTGTACCTGAAAAGCTCATGGAAAATCCGGGGGTCTTTTTGCGTTGCCGTTCTGCACACAGAAAGACCCTCGTTTTTTGTGGCAGTTTTGTCTGCAAAGCTGCTGCGCCTGGGTTTTGTTTCCTGTACCTGCTTTTCAGCAAATGGATTTGCCATAAGAGAAAGGAAGCAAAACACATGAAACACAACAACCTGAAAAAGCCCGCTGCCGTGCTGACCGCACTGGCTCTGGCCGCCGCCCTGCTGGCTGGCTGTGGTGCGGCATCTGACAGCATGGCTGCCAGCAGTGCCCCCGCCGAAAGCGAGGCTGTAAGCACCGAAACACCCGCTGAAAGCGCAGACGAGGGAGATGCAGACGAAGTGGCCGCAAAGAAATGTGCAGACCTGATCGATGCCATCTATGTGCAGGAGCGCACCGATGACACCGACGCCCAGTGCGAAGCTGCCAAGCAGGCATGGGACACCCTGACCGATACCCAGAAAGAGCTGGTGGAAGGCGAGAACGCTGACCCCGACTACTTTGGCCGCAATACCGGCGATGCCAACCTGGACGATTCCCGCAATGGGGATGAGATCGGCGAAAACGAACTGCTGGTCGTCAGCTTTGGCACCTCCTTCAACAGCAGCCGCGTGGCAGATATCAAGGGCATCGAGGATGCCCTGCAGGCCGCTTACCCGGATTGGTCCGTCCGCCGCGCTTTCACCGCACAGATCATCATCAACCATGTGCAGGCCCGCGATGGCGAGAAAATCGATAACATGAAGCAGGCTCTGGACCGCGCTGTTGCCAACGGCGTTAAGAACCTGGTTGTTCAGCCCACTCACCTGATGCACGGCGCTGAGTACGACGAAATGTGCGAAGCTGTGAACGAGTACGCGGATAAGTTCGAAAGCGTTGCCATTGCTGAGCCCCTGCTGGGCGAAGTTGGCGCTGACGCTACCGAAATCAACGCTGATAAGGAAGCTGTTGCCACTGCCATCACCACCGAGGCTGTTGCCGCCGCTGGTTATGATGACGCCGCCGCTGCTGCCGCCGATGGCACTGCTTTTGTGTTCATGGGCCACGGCACTTCCCACACCGCAAAGATCAGCTACAGCCAGATGCAGATGACCATGCAGACCCTGGGCTATGACAATGTGTTCGTTGGCACTGTTGAGGGCGAGCCGGAAGACACCGCCTGCGAGGCTGTGATCGAAAAGATCAAGGAAGCCGGTTACACCAAGGTTGTCCTGCGCCCCCTGATGGTGGTTGCCGGTGACCATGCCAACAACGATATGGCTGGCGATGACGCAGATTCCTGGCTGAGCCAGTTCAAGGCCGCCGGCTGCTTTGACAGCGTGGATACCCAGATTGCCGGTCTGGGCGAAATTGCTGATGTGCAGCAGATCTACATTGACCATACCAAGGCCGCTATTGATTCCCTGAATGGCTGATTTATGATGCATACTGCCCGGAAGGATCAACGTCTTTTCGGGCAGCTTTTGTTTTGTACGGACCGGGGGAAACGCTGTGCGCCAAAATGGGGCTGCGCTGCGGCTGTGCCGCGTCCCCACACTTTTCTTTGAGGCAACACCGCACAATTCTCGCCTGACGGCTTAAGCACCGCTCCGGCGGCTGCGGCACGGCATCTGCGTTGCCA
>OLSO01002581.1_pt1 | contig 10842 bp, 7 predicted proteins | sample 1672441 | NCBI WGS metagenome assembly OLSO01 (sample SAMEA3136686, study PRJEB25190) | human gut metagenome | biome: human gut; feature: human-associated habitat; material: faeces | place: Austria | collected 2013 | reverse complement strand
CACAGCTTCATGCACTGAATCTGGACTGGAAACGATTTGTTACTCATCAGACAGCAGATTTCATTCATCATGAGATTGCTGCACTGAGAGAGGGTGGCAGTACACTTCCAACAACTGCAAACCTGATGCATTATTTCGGAGGTCTGGATTACTTTAAGATCGCGAAAGAGATCGATGTAGTTTCCTGGGATACTTATCCTACATGGCATAAAGAGGCTGTGATCGATACTGCCTATGATAATGGTATGTGCCACGACCTGATGCGTTCCCTGAAGGGCAAACCATTCTTCCAGATGGAATCCTGTCCGACTTCTACCAACTGGCAGAGTGTCAGCAAGCTGAAGAAACCTGGAATGCTTTTCGCACAGTCCATGCAGGCGATTGCACATGGCGGAGAAGGTTCTCTGTATTTCCAGATCCGCCAGAGCAGAGGTGCTTCTGAGAAATTTCATGGAGCAGTGATCGACCATTATGGCGGGAATGACACCAGAGTATTTAAAGAGGTTTCCAAGGTTGGAGCAACCCTGAAAGAGTTACAGGAATTGGCTGGAACAACTATGAGCAGCCAGGTGGCCATGATCTACGACTGGGACAGCCAGTGGGCAATGGAAGACAGCCAGGGACCAAGGAACAAAGGACTTCATTACCTGGAAGTAATGCTGAAATTCTACAGAGGCTTCCGTAAGCAGGGCGTGAATGTGGATCTCATCGATATGACCTGTGAACTGGACAAATATAAAGTGCTGGCGCTGCCGATGGTTTATATGTTCAAGGAAGGTTTCGCAGAAAAAGTTTGTGCATTTGTGGAGAATGGCGGCGTGCTGATCACCAGCTACTGGTCAGGAATTGCGGATGATACAGACAGATGCTATCTGGAAGGAACTCCACATGGTCTGATGGATGTACTGGGAATCAGAAGTGCTGAGATCGATGGTCTTTATGACTGGGAAGAGAATTCTTTCGTACCTGTAGAGGGTAATGAACTTGGTTTGGATAAGACTTATACATGTAAGTATCTGTGTGATCTTGTAGAGCTTAGGGGAGCACGTACTTTAATGACTTATGGAAGTGATTTCTATGAAGGCTATTCCTGCCTGACTGTCAATGAATATGGCAAAGGCAAGGCATGGTATGTGGCAGCAGATGCGGACAAAGAATTCTACGGAGACTTCCTGAAGAAAGTACTGAAAGACAGCGGCGTTTCCTGTAGAATCAAAGAAGAGATCCCGGATGCGCTGGAGATCACAGTGAGAGAGAACAGAAACGTGAAATACTATATTTACCAGAACTTCGGAACAGAGGCTGTAAAACTTCCTGTACCGGAGGGAGAGGTAAACTGGATCTATGGCAATGGAAGCGATAAACTTAATGTTTATGGTCTTGCAGTTGCGAAAGTTATCGTGTAAAATAAATAGCGATGGATGAGGAAATCCCTTCACTTTAAGCAGAGATTGATACTGCCTGGTGGAGGGGTTCTTTTTTACTCAGGAGATGTAAATGATATGATTTCGAAAACACAGATAAAATATATGTCAGGTGCTGCATCCTATGCCAGGGGTCTGGATATTTACCTGGATGGTAAAGTGCTGGATATGGATGTGCAGGATTTCGGGAGCTATGATGAGGTTGTAGCTTCTGTAAAGGGAAGCGGAAGAAATATCTATGAGGTAGATGTTTCTGTAGATAAAGAAGATAATCAGATAGACAATATTTATTGTGAGTGTCCTGCATATGGAGAGTATGACGGAATCTGTAAGCACTGTGTAGCTGTTCTTCTGGAATATAACGAATATGCTGCAAGGCAGCAGGTGGATCCCCAAAAACTGAATCAGTTAAAAGGTGTAAAAAAGGGTATCACCATGCACACTACACCTGAACTTGCACAGCTTCTGCAGAAGCAGGCAGTTGCGAAATCTCTTCCGCTTATCCAGGGAAGCACCTATGGAAAGGTAAGACTGGAGCCGTATTTTGATTTCGATGGAAGGACATTTACAGTAGAGTTTAAAATCGGAACCAACAAGATGTATGTGTTGAAAGATGCATTTTCTTTTGATAATAATATGTCCGATCAGACCGATTACAAATATGGGAAAAATCTTCAGTTTGTTCATACCATAGAATCTTTTGATGAAGAATCCAAACCTCTGGCGAAATTTATCTGCAAATGGGCAGATAATAACAGGCAGTTTCACAGATCATCTTCTTATTATGGATACTATATGGGAAGTCTGGAAAAAGTACGGCATCTGGATCTGGCAGGGAATGAACTGGCAGAATTTCTCCTTCTTATGGAAGGCAGAATATTGCAGGGAGAGTCTGTAGGAACCAGAAATAAAACATGGGAAGTAACCAGAGAACATTTGCCAAGAAAAATAACCATAACAGGTGTGAAACAAGGCATTGAACTGAAGGTAAGCAAATTTATCTGTGCAGCACGAACCAATCAATATAGAATCTGTTTTTTTGACAAAAAGATTTATATTGAAAATATGGAAGAACTTCTGCCGGTTAAGGATTTCCTGGACAGTTTATCTCTCATATCAGGGGAAACAGCTTTTATAGAAAATAAAGATGTACCGGCGTTTTGCCAGGAACTTTTACCGATAATCCAGAAGTTCTTTAAATGCAGGATGGTTGAATTTGATCCGGAGAATTATGGAATGATAAAACCTGAATTCCAGTTTTATCTGGATGCACCGCAGGAAAATATGATTACATGCGGTGCCACAGTCAGGTATGGGGATAGAGAGTTTTCATTGTATACTACAGACGATATTGCCATTCGAGATATGAATAAAGAGACAGTGGTCAGAAATGTGATCCATAAATATTCCAATGCATTTCATCCATTTGAACAGTGTGCGGTAATTGCTGATGATGAAGAAGCGGAATATGAGTTTCTGACAGAAGGAATTCCAGCGCTGCAGGCAGTAGGGGAGGTATTTATTTCCGATGCATTGAAGCGAATTGAGGTAAGAAATTCACCGAAAATTACAGTTGGGGTTTCTTTAAGTGGAAATCTGCTGGAGCTGAGTATGACAGCAGGGGATATGTCAAGGGAAGACCTGATCGACATTCTTTCCAGATATAATAAGAAGAAAAAGTTTTATCGTCTGAAAAATGGGGCTTTTGTAAATGCTGCAGATTCAGGTCTGGATACGGTTGAAGAACTCAGAACAGGACTTCAGCTGACTGATAAGCAGATGAAACAGGACAGGATCGAAGTACAGAAATACCGTGCGTTGTATCTGGATGCACAGTTAAAAGAGAATCCGGTTGTTTCGGCGGTGAAGGATAAATCTTTCAAGTCCCTGGTAAGAAATATGAAAACCGTTGAGGATAATGACTTTGAAGTGCCGGAGAGTCTGGATAAGGTTTTGAGGGAGTACCAGAAGAGGGGATTTCTGTGGATCAAGACGTTGAGGCATAATGGATTTGGCGGAATACTTGCGGATGACATGGGACTGGGAAAAACGCTGCAGGTGATTGCGTTTCTGCTGTCAGAATTTCTGGAAAGAAAGAATACTGATATTGAAAACATAACATTAAAAGAAGCTACAGTGTTAAATGTACAGAGTGAAACTAAATCTGAGACAGCAGAGGTGCAGGAAGCTGATATCGATGAGGCGATGAATGGACAAACTGGAAAACTGCAAAGAAATACATTAATTATAGCTCCTGCATCGTTGGTTTATAATTGGAGCAGTGAAATTCAACGCTTTGCACCAGAACTGACAGTGAGGATGGTAACGGGAACTGCGGCAGAGAGGAGAATGGCGCTGACTGAAGCTGGGACGGAGGATATTCTTCTGACTTCGTATGATCTGCTGAAGAGAGACATCAGTGAATATGAAAAGTATCAGTTCCAGTGTGAAATTATAGACGAAGCTCAGTATATCAAGAATGCCAATACCCAGGCTGCGAAAGCCGTAAAAGAGGTTCAGGCAGAATTTAAACTGGCGCTTACGGGAACTCCGGTGGAGAATCGTCTGAGTGAGTTATGGAGCATATTTGATTATCTGATGCCAGGTTTTCTTTACAGTTATAAGAAGTTCCGTGAGGAGGTAGAAATTCCGGCAGTTCAGAATTCTGATGAAGATGCCATGAAACGTCTGCAGAAGATGATTCGGCCGTTTGTGCTTCGAAGACTGAAAAAAGAAGTGCTTACGGATCTGCCTGATAAGCTGGAAGAGAATATGTTTGTACAGCTTACAGGAGAACAGCAGAAGCTTTATGATGCACATGTAAAGCGTATGATGCTGATGTTGGATAAACAGTCGGAAGAAGAATTTAAGACTTCAAAGATTACAATTCTGGCAGAGCTGACCAAACTGCGCCAGATTTGTTGTGATCCATCACTGGTTTTCACAGATTATAAAGCTGATTCTGCGAAGACAGAGATGTGTCTGAATATGATCTGCAATGCAGTGGCGAGCGGACATAAGATTCTGCTGTTTTCCCAGTTTACAACGATGCTCGACCACCTTGCGAATCGTCTTGAAGAAGAGAAAATCAGCTATTATATGCTGACCGGCGCTACAAGCAAAGAGAAGCGTGCACAGATGGTGGAAAGTTTTAATAATGATGATACCCAGGTATTCTGTATTTCCCTGAAAGCAGGAGGAACCGGGCTGAATCTGACTGCGGCGGATATTGTGATCCATTTTGATCCGTGGTGGAATCTGGCAGTACAAAATCAGGCTACAGACAGAGCACACAGGATCGGGCAGAAGAATGTAGTGAATGTGTATAAGCTGATTGTGAAAGATACCATCGAGGAAAATATCATGAAGCTGCAGGAAAAGAAGCGTGAGCTGGCGGATCAGATTCTGGAAAGAGAAGGACTCAATGGCAGCAGTCTTACCAGAGAGGAACTGATGGAATTGCTTTCCGGCAAATAGCATTTATTTGGCGTAAAACCGCGTAGCGAAGTGAATTGCGAAGATCCGCAGGACTGACATTTTTTGTAAATATAAAGATGTATATTCTCCCTGTTTTTCCACATAATAACCATACAACACATGATATGGAAACTAAAAGGTACAAAGACAGTAAACTTCGATAAAAAGAAAAACAGGAGGAAGAAAAGTGCATGAAAGCTACAGGGATCGTTCGGCGTATTGATGACCTGGGACGTGTGGTCATTCCTAAGGAAATCAGAAGAACATTACGGATAAAAGAAGGAACTCCGCTGGAAATTTTTACAGACCGGGAGGGAGAGATCATTCTGAAAAAATACTCACCTATCGGAGAACTGAATATTTTTGCCAAAGAATATGCAGAAGCTCTGGCGCAGTCCAGCGGGATGGTGGCATGTATCACAGATCATGATCAGGTAGTGGCGGCTGCTGGCCAGGGAAGCCGGGAATATATGGGAAAACCTATCAGCAAGGCATTAGAAGAAACGATTTCCGAGAGAGGTTCTGTATTTGCCAATGGAAATGACAGAAACAGGATCCCGGTGACGCAGGAGCAGAGGGAACCGCTGTATTCACAAATCATGCAGCCGATCATCAGTGCAGGGGATGCGGTTGGTTCGGTGCTTCTGCTGGGAAAAAATGAGAGAGATGTGATGGGTGAATCGGAGAAAATGCTCATCAGGACGGCCAGCGGCTTTCTGGGACGGCAGATGGAGCAGTAGAAGGCTGACAAGTAAATTTTTATAATAAATTAAGAGAATCTTCAGGAGCAAATGGTGGCAACTGGGGATTCTTTTTTGTATAATGGAGGTTAAGTTATGAACAGGTTGTGAATATCTGCCTGATTTTATAAGGGATATTAATAAGGAGAAAGTATTATATGGTAGCAATATATCTGGCACCGGTTTATCTGCTGGTGTGTGTTTATATTCTTTTGAGAGGTTTGCACTGGATACAGGTGCTGCATGCTGTTTTTCAGAATGTGTGGGTGTGCAGAGGGATCGGACTTATCTATCTGTTTGTTGTCTTCAGTATTCTGATCGCGTTTATGGCACCGGCTTCGGGATTTCGGAGATTTATGAAGCTTCTGAGTAATTACTGGCTTGGAGTGCTGATGTATACAATCATGACTGTGGGAATCGCAGATGTGCTGAGACTGTTGTTGAAATATCCGCTGAAGAACCTGAATTTTCCGGGAAGAACGCTGCTTTTCGGAAATGTGGGGACTGCTGTTGTGGGTATAATCTGTGCGTTGATCATTACGACGGTCAGTATTTATGGAGTGATCAATGCGGGAAATATACAGACGACAAAGTATGATATTTCTATTGATAAGAAAGCCGGGAAACTGGATTCGCTGAATGTGGTGCTGATTGCAGATCTTCATCTGGGATATAACATTGGCTGCCGGCAGATGGAGCAGATGGTGGAGAAGATCAATGCACAGGATCCTGATCTGGTCGTGGTTGCCGGAGATATTTTTGACAACGAATATGAGGCACTGGAAGATCCTGACAGGTTGGCGGAGATTCTGAGCGGGATTCAGTCTAAATATGGTGTGTATGCATGTTATGGAAATCATGATATTCAGGAGAAGATCCTGGCGGGATTCACCTTTGGCGGAAAGGAGAAGAAAGAGAGTTCCGTGAAGATGGATGAGTTTCTGGAAAAGGCAGGAATTACACTTCTGAGAGATGAGTATGTATTGATCGATGATTCTTTCTACTTATATGGAAGACCAGATTATGAGAGACCGGGACGCGGGATTGATGAGAGAAAGAGTGCGCAGGAGATTACAGCAGATATGGATCTGTCACTGCCAGTGCTGGTGATCGATCATGAACCTGGAGAATTGCAGGAGCTGGCAGATGCAGGGGTAGATGCGGACTTGTGTGGACATACCCATGACGGGCAGTTGTTTCCGGGAAATCTTACGATTAAGCTGATGTGGGAGAATGCGTGTGGATATCTGAAAAAGGGTGATATGCACAGCATTGTTACCTCCGGTGTAGGGCTTTTCGGACCAAACATGCGTGTTGGCACGAAAAGCGAAATTTGTGATATTATGATGCATTTTAAGTAATTTCTGGTTCCGGATTTTGCAAAGGAGCGCCAAAGGTAGAGTAGTATTCTTCGAGAGTAAGTCCTGTCAGTGCGAGGCATCCGGCAAGTGGACGGGTTACATAACGGATATGCCAGGGTTCCCAGGGGATGCCGGTGATGGGTTCTTTGTTTGCAGGATAGCGGATAATAAAACCGTAGAGAGAAGCGTTTCGTTTGAGCCATTTTCCCTCTGGTGTTTCGGCAAATTCCGGGATGAGCTGATATTGGATCGACGGACATGAGACATCCAGTGCAAGGCCACTCTGGTGCTCGCTGGTGCCTGGAGATGCAACATAAGGATTTCCGGTGGAAAGCTGCTGCTGGCGTTTGTAGGAGCGGTAGCCGGAGATTCCGGTAATGATCAGAGATTCTTTCTGCGCTGCCTGTATCAGCGTGAGTGCTGCATGAGCAGTGCGGATTTCCAGAAGCCGTTTGGGATCTCCGCAGGGTGCATCAAATGGAATTCCGATGTCAGTCAGATTTTCAGGAACATAGTCTGGCGGCAGAGGATGGTCTTTGTTGATCAGACGGGTATACAGATTCATAAGAAAAGCCCCCTTTCCCTTTTATGTTTATGAGGGATTGGGGGCTTTTATGTGGATTATTTTATCAATCGAGAGATTTCTCGCTCATTTCTTCAAGCAGGTCTTTCTTCAGTTCCCAGAGTTTCTGAGACAGGTCTACATAGACTTTCTGCGGATTTACGAAACGTCTGGATTCATCCCAGAGAGTATTCTGTTCTTTCAGGCAGTAGTCGCGAAGTTCCATAACAGATGGAGATTCGTAGACACGTTTACCCTTTTTGATAACTGGAACGAGAAGCTCACGTACTTCATAAGTTCCGCCAAGGAACTTGGTCTTTTTCCATGTGTCGATGGGGTCAAAGAGAACCATGTTCTCATCTGCATCTAATTTCTCATCAGCGAGGCAGATAAGGTCTGCTTTGATCTTGCCTGTTTTCTTGCTGTAGAGACGATATACGGTTTTATTTCCTGGATTGGTAACTTTCTCGGTGTTTTCGGAAAGTTTGATCTTAGGTGTGAATTCTGTGCTGTCGGCATCTTTAACAGCAGCAAGTTTGTATACACCACCGAATGCAGGATTATCATTGGAGGTGATCAGTCTTGTTCCAACACCCCAGGAGTTGATCTTTGCATCCTGTGCTTTCAGGCTGTCGATCAGATATTCATCCAGGTCACTGGAAGCGGAGATGATCGCATCATCAAATCCGGCAGCTGCAAGCATCTTGTATGCTTCTTTGGAAAGATAAGCAAGGTCACCGCTGTCAATACGGATGCCGTATTTGGTAAGTGGAATACCCTCTTCGCGCATTTCTTCGAATACACGGATCGCATTCGGAACACCGGATTTCAGGACATCGTAGGTATCTACTAATAAGGTGCATGCGTCTGGATAAAGTTTCGCATAGGTCTTGAATGCGGTATATTCATCCGGGAAGCTCATGATCCAGCTGTGGGCGTGAGTTCCAAGGACTGGTACGTCAAACATTTTGCCAGTGAGAACACAGGAAGTACCGGCACATCCGCCGATGACTGCGGCACGGGCACCAAAGATACCGGCATCTGGACCCTGGGCACGGCGAAGACCGAATTCCATGATCGCGTCACCTTTTGCTGCGTAGCAGACACGGGCTGCTTTAGTGGCAATAAGGCTCTGGTGGTTGATGATGTTCAGGATAGCAGTTTCTACAAGCTGTGCTTCCATGATCGGTGCAACAACTTTTACAAGTGGTTCTCTTGGGAATACAACAGTTCCCTCAGGAATTGCATAGATATCACCTGTGAATTCGAAGTTTCTTAAATATTCAAGGAAATCATCTTCGAAGATATTCAGACTTTCCAGATATTCGATATCTTCGTCTGTAAAACGAAGATTTTCGATATATTCAATCATCTGTTCCAGACCTGCAGTGATAGCAAATGCGCCGCCACATGGATTGGTACGGTAGAACATATCAAAAATAACAGTCTGGTTGGTGGGGTTCTTAAAATAGCCCTGCATCATAGTAAGCTCATAAAGGTCTGTGAGCAGAGTAAGATTATTCGCTCTCATAGTAGCTCTCCTTTTTTCTTTAATAATAATGTCTCATTGTAAAGAGCATATTATTATTAAAATTTATTATTAAAATATTCCGCCTGCTTTCTTGTACGCAGGTGGGAATGAGCGTCAGCACTTCAGATAATGAGGTTGAGGAAAACGGAAGTACTGATAAATTGGGGCTGCTGTTCAGTGGCCATCCCGAAAGAATGATTTGTGAAAGCCTGAGTGAACGCAGCAAGGTTTTCTTGATTATAGCATAATTTTACCCGGAGTACATAAAAAAGTCCCTGAAAAAGCGGTATTTTCGCGTTTTTGAAAAAAAATAAAAAAAATTAAAAAAATTTCAAAAAAGGGGTTGCATTTTCCGGAAGACTATTATATAATACCAATTGTCGCGAACGAAGTAGCGAAAACAAAACATAAAGGGCTATCGCCAAACGGTAAGGCAACGGACTCTGACTCCGTCAGTTCAAGGTTCGAATCCTTGTAGCCCTGCTACATGAGGCACCTCGGTATGAGGTGTCTTTTTTATTACTACAATACCGGAAGAGAAGAAGAAACTTAAAGAGATTGTAGCACAGATGAAAACACCTTTATCAGTGTAAAAAATGCGACAGGAATAAGAAATGAGAGGATTCACTTAGAAATAAGTGTTCCTCTCATTTTTTCATAAAGAATGTTTTTTCTCCAGGCATGCCAGATAACCTTCCATATATGCCTGGGTACGCTCTTTTCCTGTAATATCCATATTTTTGTAAAGGGACATAGTGTAGATTTCATCCTGATTCAGATCTGTACTCTGAATACAATCACATCTGGTATCAGAAAGTCCCAGAATATAATCAATAGGAACACCAAATATCTGGCGAAGCTTGATAAGTGATTTTATACTGGGAAAATATTTTTCCATTTCATAAGCACTGATTGTTTCCTGAGACACTTCTAGTTCAATACTGAGACGAATTTGAGTAATCTTTTTCTCTTCTCTTAATTCTCTTATACGGTTCATAGTTTTGTACTCCTTTTGTAAATATTGTATAAGTTGTAGTTGTATAAAACAGAAGCCAGTAGCATAATTTCTACAAGTTAAACTTGTAAATACAACAGGGAGGATGAAAGATGAATTTTTTTAACAACCGTAGCAAGAATTCCCTCACCTCTATAGGTGATGGGATGAATTGCACATTCGAGCATGTCTGCTCAAATTTATAAAAAATCACAAAACACTTGTTCTGACACAATAAATATATTATAATAGAAAAAAGAACAATATGCTCTTGGAATTTGGACGGTCGAAATAAGCAATAAGTGAGTGTACATAATGAGTTTAGATAATAATTCTCATTCAGTGTTTTTGTTTGATTCTGGTTATGAAATATGGCAGAAAGATGCTGGACGATAAGATGTCAGAGAGAACAAAAGAAATCTTTGAAATATAGCACCTGTTGAAACAATCCATCAGTATATAGAGAGTCAGGGTGAGAAAGATAAACCGGGCAGTAAAAATAAGGATCTATCCAAATAAAGAACAGATAACCCAGATAGAGAAGACGATCGGCTGCAGTCGTTTTCTCTATAACCGGATGCTTGCGGATAAGATCCGTCATTATCAGGAAGAAAAAAAGATGCTGAAAAATACGCCGGCCGGATATAAAAAAGAATATCCATGGCTGAAAGAGGTAGATTCTCTTGCGCTGGCGAATGTACAGTTAAATCTGGAAGGGGCTTTCCGGAAATTTTTCCGGGAACCGGGAGTGGG
>OLSO01002571.1_pt1 | contig 10866 bp, 8 predicted proteins | sample 1672441 | NCBI WGS metagenome assembly OLSO01 (sample SAMEA3136686, study PRJEB25190) | human gut metagenome | biome: human gut; feature: human-associated habitat; material: faeces | place: Austria | collected 2013 | reverse complement strand
CTGCGCTTTTCTTCTGAGCGAAAGCGAGTCTGCATGGCGGACGGGAACGACAGCGCCCGGTGCAAAACAGCACAGCGGCTGACCGTCCGGACCGTCACTTTGGCATAAACCCGTCCCGGATATCGCTTCCCCGTAACTTCGTCCTCTCAGCCATCATCCGATATGCCGTCGCCGGAAAAGCGTCATAACTGATATTCTCCTGCCCGCCTGCCGGATAATAAACTATCAGACCGCCTTCCATTTCAAACGACTCCACCTCTACGCTGTCATAATCCTGCTGTACAACCCAAGCCGGGTCTGTCAGATGCTGCTTTCCCCAAACCAGATCAAACAACACATAATAATCCCAGTACATACTCAAACTGAAAAAGATCGCTGCGCAAAGAAAACCTGACGCAATCCGCACCGGCCCCATCTGCATCGGACGCAGCCATTCGCCAAATGCCATTAACGGAAAAATCAACAGAAACGCAAGCCCGTACCGGATAAACGGAGCGAGGAAAAACCAGCCTGCAATGCCGCCTAAAACCGCTGCATACACAACGACACGATCCCAGCATAACTTTTCTTTCCGGATTCGTTTCCACACAACCGACAACACTGCTGAAATCCCGGCAACCATATTGGCAATCAAAAGCATCATCTCATAACGATCCTTTTCTCCCCACCAGACGGGAAACCATGCGCTCACAGGATCATTGATTTTCGTCACATCATACAGACAACGTCCCCAAACCTTGATCTGATCCGAATCATTCTGAAGATAAGAAGCAGGAATTTTCCAGTCTACGGAAAACAGATCAATTGCTGCAAACGGATAAATCAGCCATCCGGAAATCAGCACATTCCGCACCAGCCACGGCGCAAGCACAACACAGCCACAAAGCAGATAGATTCCGATCTTTTTCCATTCTTTTGACCGAATCAGACAAACCGCCGGATACAGTGCAAGAATGACGAGCATTCCAGCTGAGAGCTTAAAAGTTGTCACACAGACAACCGCAACACAAAGCAGTGCATACAGATCTGTTTTTTCCCCGACTTTACCCTCTTTTTCACAGGCAATCGACGTCCACAGCGTTACAATAAAAAATACCAGATACATCGTCCCGAAATCCGTTGCCGGAGACATAATCCGCTCTGACACAACAATTGCATACAATAAAATTCCAACTCTGCATCCATCCGCCAGATGACTTTTATGCCGGGCAAAATTCTTCAGACCGTACAGCGCCCAGATACACAGAAATGCCTGCAAAAAGCCATTGGTTCCATGCAACGACTGCCCTACCAGCCATTTCATAGAAAAGGCAGCCGCATACGCAAGATATGCACTGTTATAAGCAAAATGCTGCTGCAGATTGCCAAGCCCTTTTACAAGCCCATACTCCTCATACCACCGAATCGCCTGAGCATGATAAATTCCGGTATCCGTATGCTGCAGCCCTCTGGATGCAAAATAAGCTGTCATCACTGCAAAAATCAGATAAAGAACACCTTCCCAGGAAAGACATATCTTCTTCACCCGTCTCCAAATCACCAGAAGTTCTTTCCTGCACCAGTATGCACATGCTGCTGCCGCCGCCAGCAAAATCAAATGAGCAGCCATAAAAACCTTACCGAAAATGCTGACCGTCTGGGCATAAACAGTGATCGCCACGATCCCGGCAAGCTCAGTACCTGCCAGACCATAGACAATCTTCTTCCTGCCTGTCAACAAACCAATGCCTTTTAAAACACCAGCTCCGATGCAACTATTCACTATCCCAATATATCCCCATAAGATTAAGAGTTCTGCCACACCGCACCTCCATAATCAAATCTCAACCGCCAGACAGCGCACTCCTGAATCACTTTCTCACGTCCATGAACAGCCCGTGTTCATGGGCTGCTTGCACACAGTGCACACAGGCAACAGCTCCAAAGGAGCGCTTTGCCGTCCGCAGAACGCCACCAGCAAACTCAGCCCTTGACCTTGACCTTTTCCCTTCCGCCTTACACAGCCAGGTCAGCCGCCGCGCGCTTTTTGCGCCGGCGCTGCCGTTCCCGATCCGCCGTATGCAGACCATAGAAAAGCGCCGGTGCTTAGGATGCGTCTTTTGCATCCTTATGTACCCGCTGCGCTTTTCTTCTGAGCGAAAGCGAGTCTGCATGGCGGACGGGAACGACAGCGTCAGGTGCAAAACAGCACGGCGGCTGACCGTCCGGTCTAGTGCTCCTCTGCCGCCAGCGTCGTCTCCACGATCTTTCCGTTATCCACCTTGTAAATAATATCGCACCCCGCGATCGTCCGCAGCCTGTGCGCAATGATCACCAGCGTCTTCTTTCCATGGAAGCTCTCAATTGCCTCCATAATCGCTGTTTCCGTATCGGTATCCAGCGCACTCGTTGCCTCATCAAATACCAGAATCTCTGGATTATGATACAACGCCCTCGCAATACCAAGACGCTGCCTCTGACCGCCGGAAAGACGCACACCCCGCTCCCCGATCTCCATATCCAGCATACCCGGCAGCTCCTTTACAAAATCCTTCAACTGGGCTTCTTCCAGCACATGCCATACGCGCTCATCATCGATATCCTCTTTTGCCACACCGAACGCTATATTTTCGCGGATCGAATCATCCGTCAGATAAATGGTCTGCGGAATGTAACCGATATGAGACAGCCAGGATGGATAATTTTCAAAAATATTTCTTCCATCGCATAAAATCTCGCCGCCCTGTACCTGCAAAAGTCCCATTAAAATATCGATCGCGGTACTCTTTCCCGCACCGGAGGGTCCCATCACACCCACCGATTTTCCAACGGGTACAAGCATCTGAGCATGATCCAGAATCACCTTGTCACTTTCGGGATAAGTATAGCTGACGTCCTCCATGCGAATCTCTTTTTTCAGCTCCATCGGAGGCGTATGGGGATCATAGTCTTTTTCATATTTTCCATGCAGACGATAGGATGTGAAGTCTACATTTTCATAAACATAATTCACGCTTGGCTCATAGAACGCAATATTGCTCATATGCGTGTTGATCCGGTTTACCGACGGCATCAGACGCATCGCCGCTACTGCAAACGCGGAAATCTGCGGCACAAGCTCCGTCATGTCCGCGCTGTTTAAAATACAGATTGCAAGATATCCCAAAATACCGCAGATGCTCAGCGTCTCCAACAGCAGACGCGGCATGTTGTTAAGCACCGCATATTCTGTCGTCAGCTTCGCGTTCTCCTGAGAATATTTTCCAAAGCTGGATGCAAAATAATGCTCTTTATTTAAAATCTTTACATCCTTGATTCCGTAAATAGACTGCAGACGCCATTTTCCCATCTGACTCTGCAACCGCTGGGAGGTCCGCCCCAGCCGATTTAAGGTAGGCTTTAAAATTTTCAGGATTACAACCGTCGTTCCGCCCATGACCACAACAATAAAAATCGTCATCGTCGGGTTTGTTACAAGCAGCGTCACGCACAGAACCGCCGAAACCATCAGCTCCGTCGCCAGCTGGATATATTCCATCAGAGTTGTAAATACCTTCGGCACATCACCGTCAATCGTACGAAAGATCGTAGGAATGTCCGCGTTTAAATAGAATTCATAGGGACGGTTCAGATATTCCTCCAGCATGTAGCTGATCGTATTGGACTGATTTGTGTTGACAAAACGGGACTGCACATATGTCTGCAAAAGCAGATAACCGTTTTTGATAAAATAAACTGCAATGATCACACCGATCAAAAACAGCAGCCACTGATTCGGCGTATCAAAATGAATAAACCGTTCCAAAACCTGAATATACCACTTATTCAGCAGCTGATCCGGCGCCATTACGCCCTCAACCACCGGCATGATCAGACCGACGCCGATCATTTCCATCAGCGCGCCGATAAAAATCATCACGCCGAGTCCCGCAACCTTCCGCTTCTGATCTTTATTCAAAATATGAAGCAGCTTTTGTAAAATCTGAACCATCCTGACCTCCAATTTTCATGCGAACCGCTTTTTCCCAAACGCTTTCCGAACCTTGCGCTTTGCAACGCCGACATAAAAGACAAAATCTTCCCGCCGCTTCTTCGCAGCCGCCTTCTCATACTCCTTCTTCGGAATCCCGTAAGGCGCAAGCGATGCAAACGGCATCTTATATTTCAACGCGATCTGAATAAACTTCTGCCGATATTTTTCTTCTGAAAGCAGGGAAAACTCCTGCATCACAAATCCATACTCGAAAATATTTAACTTTCCGTCCGTCCGACAGCTCTCCGTCAACTGATTCTCGCTGACCCCGATACTGACAAGCGGCTCCTTACTCACCACAAACCTCGGATTTCTCTGAAGCAGACGCATATAAAATTCCACATCCACAATCCACGTCAGCTTCTCCTCATACTCCGGCGCGCCCTTCCGGTAAATCGTCGCACTCGGCGCCCCAATATAATCCCCGATATAAAGATCCCGCCAATCCTCCGAGATCATCTTCAAATGCTCATCGCTGATCGCCCGGTCAAACTCCTCTCCCGTCCGGTTTCCGACACCATCCAACATCACCTGACGACTCCCGCAAAACGCAAGATCTGCCTCCGGATGCTCCTCCAGCATCTCTACAAACCGCGCCAGACAATCCCGATCCGTGAACCAGTCATCGTGGTGCATGATCTTGATATACTCACCCGAAGCATGCCGCACCGCCTCATTCCAGTTCCCTGTTGCACCTTTGCGAACTGCATTCCGAACATAAACTATCCCCGGAACCTCTGCCCTACGTACAACCTCCTCCACAGACCCGTCCGGAGAATCATCCGTCACAACCACCTCGTAATCCGTAAAAGACTGCACCTTTATCGACTCCAAAAGCCGCTCTACACCAACCGGATTCTTATACGCCGGCACACAAATCGAAACCTTCACCATCCAAAACTCCTAACTGCTCTATCCAAACGCCCTTCACGCACAGGCAACAGCTCCGCAGGAGCGCTTTGCCGTCCTCCACGCACAGACAACTGCTCCACAGAAGCGCCTTGCCCTCCTCCACACACAGACAACTGCTCCACAGGAGCACCCTGCCGTCCTCCACGCAATCCCACAAATTCAGCCCTTGACCTTGATCTTGACCTTAACGCCCTTGACCTTGACCTTCCATCCGCCCGACACAGCGCCTCTTGTCCGCCCATGCAGCAGTTTCGCGGACGTTCCCGGAGACTGCGTGCTGCGACCGGCACTTGGTCTGGATGCAGACAAGCGGACCGTCTCAAAACGCCGGTGCTTGGGCTGCGTACTTTGCAGCCCTACGCACCCGCTGCGTTTTGAACCGAGCGAAAGCGAGTCCGCTGCTGCACCAGACCAAATGCCGGACACAGCACGCAGACCAGGGAACCGCCCGCAAAACTGCATGCGGGCGGACAAGAGCCCTCCCTCAACGACCCAGGATGCGGTCAAAAAAGGACTTCTTCTCCGGATACATCAAATACTGGTACTCCTCCAGATGCTCCCTCAAATACACCGGATAACTCTCATCCACCGGCACAATCTGAAAATCCGTACTCCGCCCCAGAATATCCTCATGATTCCGGATCTTCTTCTTCACCTTCGACAGCGTTGCCCGATTATTATACTCCTGATGTGCTGCGCTCTTGATCTTGTATTTTACACGATCCTCCACAGACTCGTCCTTGCCGCCGCCCATATAGGAAAAATGCCAGCCGCCGTCCGCAACGCGCACCATCAGCTCCTTTTGCTTACTGTCCCGCAGCTGCTCCGTCGTAAACCGTTTTAACATTCCATAATTACAGATCTTTGTTCCAAGCCATCTTCTGTCTTTTCCGGTAAAGCCCTCAAACTCACCCGTAATGGACAGCAAGCTTCCGGAGGTTTCTTCCATATTCAGATAACAGTAAAAATTCCGCTGCGCCAGCGCATAGATTTTGCTGCCGTCAAAATCCGCCAGAACCTTTTTTACTGCTTCCGGATTCGGGATTTCATCGACGTCGGAGAAAATGACGATATCATCGTCCTTTGCACCCTCCAAACCGCGCGCTACTGCACACTTCTGGTGGCTGTCCCGCATAAAAGCACTCGTATCCATCGGCGTATCATCCACAACCTTGTGAATGATTTTGTCTTCAAACTCCTTGAACATTTCCCGGTTTTCCTGGAAATATAACGGCTTTTTCTCGCCCGAAAAGGTTACAGTTGCCTCGCTGATGACAAATTTGTCCACAACATCGTTTAAAACATGCATACGCAGCTTTAAAATATCGAGCTCGTTGAAAAACTGAAAACAATCATATACCATAACTCTCTCTCCTTTATTCTTCCGGTTCGGACACGGTAATTCTGTCTTTTCCGTAATAATCCATCAGCGCCAGATTCAGCCAGTAGCCCCGGTCGCCCTCATTAGTCACATCGTCGATATACAATAAATACGGTTCCACGGAAAGCGGTGTGATCGTGATTTCCGGTTCCCCATTTGTATACAATTCCAGGCGCGCGTTGTTTTCCGCCGCATACTCCGCCGCCTCACCATTTAAAATAGAACGCACGGCAGAAACGGACGTATACGTATTTTTATCCGCCGCAAAGAGGAAAATCACGCCCATCGCAATCAACGTCACGGCATAAAACGCGCTCTTTGTTTCTTCCAGAAGCTCCAGCAGCCTGTAAAAAAATCCCGACCGGGACAGCGGAAGCTGCTCGGACTGCTTTCGCTGTCCTGGCTGCTTTAGCTGCCATGCCCAACCACATCCATTGAGCAAATTAAAGAACACCAGCAAATACAGCACCACGCGCATCACATTTTTGCAGCGATCGGGTCCCTCGCTGGACGTCGCATACAACGTCGGCGTGAACATCGCGCAGAAAACGCAAAAGCTTAAAACGACTGCATACAAGGGTTTAAAAAACTTTCCTTCTGCCTGCTTTGCCAGCCGGTAAATCGCAGGAATCAGCATTGCAAAGCCCACCAGCACTATCGGTGTCAGCCATTCCGTCACATACACAATTCCCCAGTAAAACGACAGGACGATCGCTTTTACCGCTCCCATACTCTCCGCCGTATCTTCCCGAATCAAATTGCCTGGTGCCAGCACGTTAAATGCAAAACCGACCAGACTGCAGACAAGCGGAAACAAAAACCAGAAACGGTTTTTCTTTTTCCGGAAAAACTCCCATGCCGTCAGCAGTACGATCAGGATCACCGACTGTAAGCCGGTCAACAGGTTCGCTCCGCCTAACAGTGCACACAGAACGGCAGAAAGGATCATCCAGAGGATTTTCTTTGATTTCTGTTCCGATGTTTCCAGGCAAAGCAGCGCAGACACTGCAAAGAACAGAACAGCCTCCATGAATACATAATGCAGCGAGCCGTTATACCAATACAGCGCAAGCACCGGCGAAACGAAGGTCTGAAAGGTCAGGAATAAAACAGTCAGCGTACAGATTCCACGCAGATAACGGTTTTCTTTTGCCCGGCTAATGTACCGGCAAAGCACCGTATGCATCAGCAGACAGATACTGCCGCCGAGCATTCCTGCCATAAGAAGAGTCGTCAGGAAATACCATTTTTCCCCGAAAACTCCGGGCGTCAGAGTCATGAGGAAAATGGAGAACCAGGTTCCCTGCCACAGCTGCCAGGTTTCCTTTGTCACGGCAAGCGCTGTTTTGAGCACTTCCCCAAAGGAATGGGTCGCATTCCATACCCTATGCGTCTCAAGGCCATAGGTGAAGTCATCGCAGTTCGGGAACCCATAGCGGGACAGGTACAAAACCGGCACCATGCTCGCGATAAAAACAACCAGTAGTATTCGAAAAAGCCATTTCTCAGGCTCTGTTTTCCATTGCTTCAAAATCTGCACGCCAAGCTCTCCTTTTCTCACTTCTGCTGACCGGTCAGCCGTCTTTTCAGGCTTCTGACCGCGCGCCCGCCAAAATATGCCGTATAGGCTGCTTTTGCCTGGATTTCTCCCAGACGATACGCCATGCCGTCCGGCTTTTCATGATGTTTTGCAAAAAATTCGCTCTGCCTGCGGTAGGTTTCCAGCTCCTCCCGGCACGCCTGTGCATCGTAGAGCTTTCCGTCCCTGCCAAGATACTCAAATCCGGTATAAATATTCTGCTCCGAAGCCCAGTAACCATTCGAAACATTGTGACGCGCCCAGTATTTCGGCGCGATCACCTTCTGTACCGTCTCCGACGTAAACGCCGGGAAGCAGGCAAAGGAAGAGTTGGAAATAATCAGGTAACGCGCGTTTTTGACTGTCACATAATCCCCGTGCACAGGAAAATGATATGCCGGAATACCTGGTAAAAGCTTATGTGCCATCGTCACATCGTCCGTCACGATCATAAATTCCATGTCACTGCGGATTTTTTTCATCTGTGCCATCCCATCCGTCCAGTATTTTTTCCGTAAAAACAATGCCGGTTCGGACGCATATTCCCCGCCGCGCAGGTTCAGCACGCACAGGTTGTCCCTCGTATATTCGTAGGAATCAAACTCCGGCTTTACCTTCAGCCATTCCTTTAACTGCTCCCGGTTCGGTGCAAAATAGCTTTCTGCCTGCAGATTTCCCATCAGGAGCGTGCCGTCTTCTACATCGAAAACGCCCCGGTCTTCTCCCGCCACATAGCAGCCGTGCTCCAGATCATGCCGGCAGGCGCCCGTGTAGATCCGTTCTTCTTTTTCCTCATAAACACGTGTAAAATCTTCCGATTTTGCTTCTTCTCCCATCCAGAGATCCAGAAAGGGCTCGGAATTGTTTCCGGTCAGACCGTTTAACAGGATTTCCTTTCCGGGTACGCCGAATGAAGTTTTTTTCTGTTCCGCAATACTGCGGGCTGTCACATAACAAAACAGCCGGTTGCCAAGCCCCTGTCCCTGCAGGATCTGCGTTCCTATCATAACATTCCTCTCTATTCCCCAAACGATGCCATCAGACAACCTATCGCCCAAAATCATCGCTGATTTACTGCATAAATCCCGGATATTACACCCGAATCATTTCATCCGTATAAATATCGCAGCAGTCGCGCCCGTTCATCCATTTTTCCGGTGCAATCACGAGCTTGTCCTTGCCATTATCCAGCCACGCGCCCCACCAGGAAAAAGAGCTGTTCGCCAGAATGTGGTTTTTACAGCAGCTCATCAGGTACAAATCCTGCTCTCCCGCCTGCTCGCTGTTTCCCTCCACCGGGACAAATTCCGAACCGCAAAAATGCTCCTTCGTCCACTCCATATCATTGGAAAACAGGAAAAATTTCACATCCGGCTTTCTTTTTCGGATCTCTGCGACCGCGCGATGGTAGTAATCCAGATCACAGATTCCGCCAAACAGCGCCTGATTGGCAGGTGTGAGGTAATCGCCCCGTCGGATGTGGACACTCACCGACTCGCAGGCCTTCATCTGCTGCTCCATCGCTGCCGATTCTTTTGTCAGAGTAAGATTTCGGAATGTGAATGCTTCCCGCACCTGCTCTTTGATATCGGCAAAATACCGTTCCGTCTGAAAATATCCCAACAGCAAGGCTGGCTCGCGCCGCAGTATCTCCGGATCGTAATTGCACGACGCTTCCCGGTAGGACAAATCCTTCCTGCCGCACAGCAGCCGCCTGGCACGATGGAGGGGACTCATACTGGAATCGGTGATCTGCTCATACTCCTGCTTTGTCATGTGCTCATAGGAAACACCGAATACAGAAAGCTGATTGACCCGCTGCTTTTCCTGTGCGCCATAACAGGTTACGTCGTCGATTCTGACGTCTTTTCCCATTGATTTCAATTTTAAATACAGGGCATACTCAAACATCTGATTGCCCAGGCCACCCGAAAGCTGCACTCCTACCATAGTTTCTGTTCCTTTGAATAAAATTTTCTACCTCTGTCTCCGATTCGCCATCGCAACCTTGATCGGAATCAGGAAAGAATCATTCAGTCTCATCGCTGCCCGGTACAATATCGGTGACTTCAAAAACAGCTTCATTTTCCGGTATTCCTGACTGCTCGCCTGGGGAATCCCATAGACTGCTGCATAGCAGTCTTTTCCTGCTTCTATTTTCTGCTGCAAAAATGCCTTATGTTCTTTTTTCTTTGGATCCTGGCTTCTGCAGACCGCCGTATAGAATAACAGCAGTCTTTTATATAAAAAATAATCCTGCAAAAGTGCCAGATCCTCCCTACCGATCTCCCGTAAAAACGCACTGCGCTCATAAAAATTCGGAATCTGATCATTGAAGGTCTTCTCGTTCAGGCCGATATTCGTGGTGCTCGTCGTCCGACTGCACACATAATTGTACATCGCCCAGTCCAGATACACGCTGCGCCTCGATTTTGCCAACAGTCGGATGGTAAAATACATATCCTCATACAGGCTTTTTGGGAATCTCAGTCCGTCGCTCAACGAACGTTTCCAAAGCTTGTTCCAGACCGCCGTCTGAATCAGCCACGCTTCGTCCTCTTCCAGATATTTTGCCAAAAGCTCCTGCCCTTCAAACACTGCTGCCATCGGCGTGGACAAATCCACCCTTCGGTTTTCGTAAATTTTCCGATACCGGCAGACCGCAAGATCGGCGTCCTGCTCCGTCATCGCCGCCAGCAGCGTCTCATACATCTGCGGATCAATCCAGTCGTCGCCGTCCACAAAGGTCAGGTAATCGCCTTTTGCCTCCAAAAGTCCGGTGTTGCGCGCGCTGTAGGCTCCGCCGTTTCTTTGATGGACAACCCGCACCCGCCCGTCCTTTTTTGCATATTCATCGCAGATACGTTCACTTCCATCTGTTGAACCGTCATCTATCAAAAGAACTTCGAGATTCTGATAGGTCGAAGAAAGAATCGAATCCACCGCTTTGGGCAGATATTCCCGGATATTGTAAACCGTCAC
>OLSO01002568.1_pt1 | contig 10875 bp, 7 predicted proteins | sample 1672441 | NCBI WGS metagenome assembly OLSO01 (sample SAMEA3136686, study PRJEB25190) | human gut metagenome | biome: human gut; feature: human-associated habitat; material: faeces | place: Austria | collected 2013 | reverse complement strand
CAAAGAACAGATACATCAGAACTTCCTTATGTTTCTTATAAAAAGGTTCAAATATGTTCAATACAGGAAGATGCATCAGTCTGTCAAAAATGTCTTTCTTTTCCTCCATATCCATATCCTTTCTTCTTTGTCATATGTAAACTTGTATACCATAGCAAAAAATATCCTGGATGTCAACGCATTCCAGGATATTTCTATAGTTTGTTTCTTTAATGTTTTTATCTATATTCTGTCATCAGTTTGTAAAGACCTTTTACAAAAATTTCGGTCATTTTCTGCAGACTCTCAATGCTTAAAAATTCATTTGCTTCATGAGCCAATTCTTCCTCATACGGAAACAGCGGCCCAAATGCCACAGCATTAGGAAGTGCCCTTGCATAGGTAGCTCCGCCAATAGCCATTGGCTCTGTATCCATATCCCCTGTCACTTCCTGATAGGCCTCCATCAGACACCGGATCAGTGCTGAGTCCTTTTTATGGTACACCGGAGCCAGATAATCTACTTCATTATAAAAGAAGCCATATTTTTTCAGCTGTCTCTCCAGCAGCTCCCGAATATCATTATACTCCACAGATGCAGGATAACGAATATTACACTGCAGAAAAATCCTTCCATTTTCATCCATATTCACAGTTCCCACATTAAACGTCAGTGCCCCTGCGGAATCCTCCATGGCACAGCCCAGACGCTCTCCGTCATAATCCATTCCTATGGCCTGATGAAAACATTTCATATAAGAAGCATGAGAAAGTTTTTCGCCAAATTGTCCCAGCGTTTCCAGAAGACAGGAAACTGCATTAAACCCTATTTCCGGACTCATACAATGTGTACTGATCCCTCTGACTGACAATTTCAAAAATCCATCTGTGATCTTTGCTGTAACCTGTTCCGGAAGCGCAATGCTTTTTACTGCCGCCTTCGGATCTTCACATTTCAGAAGACAGGACGCCTCGTCCGGAACAATATTTCTGCTACGTCCACCTTTTAATTCCACAATTTGTATCTCTGCTCTTTCATCCACAGATTCCACAGAAGAAAGATCAAAGTCAAGAAGTCCTTTTTCGCAGTATAAAAGTGGAAAATTAGCATCTGGTACGATAGATACCTGTGGAAGTATTTCTGCATGATCCAGATAATAACGAATACATTGCCAGCTCTCTTCCTCATCGGTTCCCACAATCATGCGAAGACAGGTATCTTTTGGAATCAACTGATTATCTGCAAGATATTTCATAGCAAAAAGTGAAGACACCAGAGGGCCTTTATCATCTGAAGTTCCTCTTCCATAAAGCTTTCCATCTTTTTCCACAGGATCAAACGGATCTGTGTTCCATCCCTCTCCTGCACTGACCACATCTGTATGGCAGAGGATTCCGATCATCCTGTTTCCCTCTCCGGCAGTGATCTCTCCGGCATAACCATCATAATTTTTTACCTGAAATCCCATTTGCTGTCCCATTCTAAGGACGTACTCCAGAGATTTTTGGATATTTTTTCCAAAAGGTGCTCCTTTAGATGGTGCATCCTCAAAAATCCCGGGAATAGCTACCAGTTCTTTTAGACATCTGACCATTTCCGCTGTATTTTTTTCTACATATTCTCTAGCCATTTATTTATCACCTTTTTTTACCAGTCTCCACACCAGATACAGGATTCCGGAAACCAGCATTCCATTGATAAAAGAAATTCCCACAGTCAAAAACGTAGCTGCAAAACCAAGAGCCCAGGTCACGATTCCAGCCACTGACCATCCTTCACGTAATGTAAAGTTCTCTGCTTTTCCTTTCCCAAGGCTCCAGTATTCCACAATAAACAGAGCAATGATCGGCATAAACGCATTTCCAAGAAGTGTAAGAAATCCCTCAAAATTTCCGGCTACACCAACAGCTGCCAGAACTGTTCCCACAGCTCCAAGTATAACCGTTGCCATAGAACGGCCGCTTTCTTTCAGATTGAATACCATAACTGCATTTAAGCCTGCACTGTAGGCATTGGTAGTATTCGTTGTCCAGGTTGCCAGGATCAGTACGACCATTCCAAGGAACGGAAGGCCAATATTAGAAAATACAAGTGAAATGTCATACTGCTGGGCAATTCTCGTCATTACCGCTCCGAGAATAAGCATAGCCATTCCTGCCGGCATCACACCGATAGCAGAAGAAAGGACTGTATCTTTTCTTGTTCTCTGATATCTGGTAAAATCAGGTGCATTCAAGGCGCCGGTGGCCATAAAACTGATAGTAAGTACAACTCCATCTGCAAAGCTCATGGCCGGATCTTCGATAGTCATACTTAAATTTCCGGTTCCGAAACGCTGGATTGCTACCACACACCCGATCACAGTTACGATCACAAGTGCAGGAATGGCAATCTTATTCAGTTTATCCAGAGCATTGATTCCATATACAGCTGTAACCAGCATGATTATTCCCCACACAACCGTTGATACCGGAATCGGGATTTTTACTCCTGTGCTTGCTTCGATCAGATTGGAAAATGCAGAGCCACAGACACCGTTCTGCACTGCAAACCAACCGATCATGGAGATCATAAATAATGCAGAGATCAGCTTTGATGATCCCTGTTTTCCAAAAACGCCAGATGCAACAACACATGTCGGTACACCAAGATCACTTCCCATGATTCCACAAAATATCATCAACGCCACGATCACTGCATATCCGATTACCCCTGACCAGATGGCCTGAGACATCGGCATAGACTCTGCCAGGATTCCTCCCAGCATCAGACTGGGCACACAGATCATAATTCCCGCCTGGATCATGGCAACATCTGCCCAGCTTTTTCTCTCTTCCATCGGAACCTGTTCCAATGTGACAGATTCCACATTTCCTGTTTTCTTTTCCTGTTCCACTCTCATACCTCTTTATTCTTTTTTATCTCCAGCATAGATTCGATCCGCACAGCCAGAGAAATGATCTCATGAAAAAGCAACGGCTGTTCTTCCACATCAAGATAATTTCTCAGACGGTTAATACGATAACGGATCGTATTCTCGTGCTGTTTCAGTTTTTTGGCAGTTTTTTTAAAATCTCCATTGCACTGTACATACGCCCTTGTTGTAAGAAGCATGTCCTCCATGCCTTCTTCCGTTGTTTTCGCCGCAATCTCTCGACAAAATTCGTCATAAAATTCCTGCATTTCCCGACTTCCCCTGATAGGCAAAAGAAGCTGCTGCGGAGACAATGGATCATAGACCTGCTGCCTCCGGTCCGATGCCTGTGCCATGTCCAGGGCGTCTCCTGCTTCAAGAAGTGTTCGTTCTACTCTGTATCTGGCATAAGGTCTGCCAATTCCAAGTCTGCGGTTATGATAGCTTCTCAAAAGCTGTTCACACACTACATTTTTATGCTGTTCCAGTTCCTTCCTGGAATCTGCACTCAAAATACAGATATCATAGTTATCCGCCGGAATAAATATATCAAAAGATGAACAGACTTCTCCTGTTTTTTTTCTTTGTGTGATCTTCCGCCGTTCATCCCGGATATAAACAGCCTGTACGTACTCCCTGATCCCCGGATTAATGCTAAAAAGGATCTTCATTCGCTCCTGGGGCAGAGTCCTCGATGCTAGGATCTTATCCAGTTTCAGCTGATTAAGCACATTTGTCTGTTCTTCCAGGATACATTGATTAATAACTCCAAGGACCTCTGCATAAGAAATATCTTCCCTCATACAGATCACAGGAAACTGCTTCTCTTCACAGAAAGCAAGCATTTCTTTCGAAAAAAGCTCTGCTCTCTCCTCCATCATCACACAGAGCCCACTGCAGTTTCCTTTTACAAGAAGCGCCAGAACCTGCATCAGTTCTTCTGATTTCGGCTGAAACTGCAAAAGAGATGTGATAAAAAAATCTCCAGGTGCCAGAATATCTTTCTCCAGCACATCCTCTTTAAATGGCGCATCAAAAACAGATGCCCGCTTTACGATCCGGCCAAGTCCGGCCCGTCCTGACAAAATTTTTACATTCTCAAACAAAGGTGCATTTAAAACCTGCAATAAAGATATGTTCATATTATTTATTCTCTGAATGCAGCCAGCTCTTTCAGATATGGATCTGTTATTCTCCCTTCATCCATGATCTGTACACCATCAAGCCATACAGAAGAATTCAGGCAAATGCCATCACAGTGGGATTTTGCATCCTGTCCGTGCGGCGGAGCGTCAAATGGGCTGACATAACCAATTCCCCACTCTGTGGATCCCCATACACGCTCATCCTCCACAATATTGCCGGTAAGAACCGCTCCTGGATTAAACCCATACGCAATATGTGCAAGCTTGAACATTCCCTCATCTTCAAAGCTTTTCAAATGCTCTTCAAAAATGGCTGCATCACGGCCTCCTTCAATTTTTACGATTTTACTGTTTTCAATTGTAAGACGGATCGGCGCATCCGGTGTGGTTCCAAAAGGTGGGGTTACAGATCCGTCAAAAACGATCACGCCATTGATGCTTCCAAATCGCGGCACAACATTGATCTGTCCTGTAAGCATATGGATTCCTGGTACTGTTGCGTTTCCGCAGTCACATGCTGTATAATGGCCAGGATCGATTTCAAATGATATATCACATCCAGCCGGAGTTGTGACACGCATGTTCTTTGCATTTTTTGTTTTTTCAGTGATCGCAAGCATAAATTTTTTGAGCTGCTCTGTCTCCACATTGCCGATGGTACGGATCATGAGGTCAGGGTTAAAATCTACCAGACACATGTAACGCATTTTTTTGTTCTCTGCTTCTGCACGCTCAAATGGTGTGGAATAAAGAAGCCACTGATGATTAAATTCGATCCATACATCTGCACAGAGAAGTGCTGCACTTAACGCATCGACCGGAAGATCCGGATCTGCTGCTTTTCCTACTCCCCCTGGTGTGGGAACTGAAATTACCATTGCATGTGCTCCTGCATTTTTTGCACTGTTTTTTACTGCTTCTACAACCGATGCATCCGAATCATCATCTGCTGTGATGATCACAGTTTCTTCAGGCTTCACGCCAAAAATTTCTTTTACCAGCTTATCTGCTGCTGTTTCAAGTGTGATATCCATGTTTTTTCCTTTCCAATTCGTGGTGTCCCGAAAAATATTTATCTGATCTTTAACTTTTCCAGGTCACTGTAATTGTTTAACATGATAGCACAGTGATTTTTTAATTTGTATGGAATTATTCCAAAATACAGAACAGAAATTTGTAATTTTTTCAAAAAATAAGCCATGGCTTATTTTTTGCCATGGCTTATGGAGATCATCATTTATGCTTTTATCGCCCAGCGCATCTTCGTTGATCTGGCACGTCCATTCTGAGCGCATTCCTGAGCAGACGGTCGGATCACATCTTTGGAATAATCAGAATAAATTCCTTCTTTGTATCCCTGTTTCAGTGCTTTCTTTACCAGTTTGTCTTCTCCGGAATGGAAGGTAAGGATTGCCACACGTCCGCCTGGTTTCAGGGCATCCGGTAATTTTTCCATAAATTCATAGAGAACTTCAAACTCCTGATTTACATCGATACGAAGTGCCTGAAAAACTCTCTGACAGGTCTTGCGTACGGTATCTTTCTTTTCTTTTTCCGGCAGAAAATCCAGCGTTTTTTCGATGATCTCCCGTAATTTTGTGGTAGTATCCACCCGGTTTCCTCTTCGTATCTCATCAGTGATGGCTTTGGCAATCTCCTGGCAGTATGGCTCATCGGAATTCTCATAAAGCATTCCTGCAAGTTCATCTCTGGAAATTTTGTCCAGTCTTTCTGCTGCACTGATACCTTTTTCCTGATTCAGGCGGAGATCCAGAGGTCCATCTGCCCGGAAAGAAAATCCTCGTTTGGGATTGTCAATCTGCATAGAAGACACACCCAGGTCTGCAAGGATAAAATCAAATCCTCCAGCTTCCCTGGCAATCTCATCAATGGTACAGAAGTTCTGTAATTTTATCGTAAGGATATCTTCGCCAAATCCCAGATCTGCCAGACGTTTCCGGGTTTTTGCAGATTCTTCCGGATCTACATCAGTGGCATACATATGTCCTTTTCCACGAAGGCATTCCATCATTGCCTTCGTATGTCCCCCATAGCCAAGAGTGGCATCAAAACCAGTCTCTCCCGGCTGGATCTTCAGAAAATCCAGGATTTCTTTTACCATAATAGAAATGTGCATTCCAGCTGGAGTATTGCCCTTACTGATCACATGTTCAATGGTATCTTTATATTTTTCCGGATTCAGTTCTTTATATTTCTCCTCGAATCTACGGGGATATTTGCCTTTGTATCTTACACGTCGTTTGTGTGGGGTCTGATTTTCCTGTTCCATAGTAATCTCCTGATCTTAATATAGTCTTTCGGAATCTCCATGTCTGAATACTTCCGTGATTCCTTTTTCTTCTGTTTCTTTACTGTTTATGATACCATGGAGACATCTTTATCACAACCAGTATTATCTGTTTTTCCAGTTTGCAAAAATATCTGATATACTATTAGCTCTTTCATCCATTAGTGTGCTCCACAAAACACATCACAGAAAAAAAGCAGATGCTTTATTACTGGCATCTGCTTTTTTAAGGAAATAAAAGTATAAAAGTATGAGAGCTTATTTGGTGGCAGGACTTACCGGACGAATATTGGGAATAGAAATAATAATCGGGTAAAGAATGCAGGAAATAATAAGTCCGCCGATTCCCTGGATGATGTTAGCCGGAACACTGGCGATTGCTCCAGGTCCATAACCTAAAAATGTGGATTCGCAGAGGAAATAGCCACCTGCTACCAGAATGATATCAGCAATCCCTCCAAGGATCACTGCAATGTAACGGCTTTTCTGTGTTTTGCCGATTTTTTCATAAATAAGACCTGCCACAAAAGCAATCAGTCCTTTGATTACAAATGTAATCGGAACGTATACAAAATATCCACCGAGGAGGTCTGACATTGCGGAACCGATACCGGCTGCCAACAGTCCGTAACTTGGTCCAAGAACAACTCCTGACAGGATTACGATTGCGTCACCTGGATGTATATATCCGCCTGTGCCAGGTGTTGGAATACGGATAGACATGGTGGCAACACATGCAAGTGCAGCAAAAAGTGCTGTCATCACAATTTTTTTCAAATTTGAATTCATAGTAAAACCTCTTTCCTTATATGATTACTTATCTTTCGATTGAACCTACTGTACAACAATCATGGCTTGATATAAAGGTCCAATTCTGATAAAAAACAACAGGCCAGTTTGCAGTTTTGTGGGAGAACTGTAAACTGGCCTGTTGTTTTTAGATAGCATTTATTTTAGAAACATATGTAACAACTTATTATTTATCTTCTTGTAAGGCTGATATCGCATTGGCAGATCCAGCCAGGTCTTCTTATCCACAATACTCTTGTAATGTGTAAATGTATCAAATCCGGTCTTTCCGTGGTAACTGCCCATGCCGCTTTCGCCAAATCCGCCGAAAGGCATTTCGCTTGTGGCAAGGTGAATCAGTGTATCGTTGATGCAGCCTCCGCCGAACCCGATTCTTGCAATTACATTTTCCGCTACATGAGTATCTCCTGCGAAAATATAAAGTGCAAGCGGATGGGACATGGCACGGATATTATTCACGGCTTCGCTGATAGAATCGTAAGTCAGGATTGGAAGAACCGGTCCGAAGATTTCTTCCTGCATGACAGCGTCCGCAAAGGTGACGTTGTCCATGATTGTTGGCTCGATCTGTAAAGTGTGATTGTCGAAAGTGCCGCCATAGACCACTTTGTCGTAATCAATCAGTCCAAGCAGCCGGTCAAAATGTTTTAAATTGATAATTTTGCCATATTCTTTATGTGCCAGAGGCTGTTTACTAAATTGTTTTTGAATCTGTTTTTTCAATTCTTTTATAAGTTTATCTTTGACTGTGCGGTCGCAGTAAATGTAATCAGGAGCAACACATGTCTGCCCGCAATTTAAAAATTTGCCAAAAACAATACGTTTAGCAGCAAGTCTGATATCGGCACTTTTATGAACGATGCAAGGGCTTTTACCACCGAGCTCAAGGGTGATTGGAGTCAGATGGTTGGAAGCATGCCGCATCACTTCCTTCCCTACTTCCTGGCTTCCGGTAAAGAAGATGTAGTCAAAATGTTCATTTAGCAAGAAATTATTTTCCTCGCGCCCACCTGTGACAACGGCCACATATTTTTCATCGAAGCATTCCTGGATCATACGGCTGATCAGAGCAGTAGTATGTGCAGAATAGGCACTTGGCTTCAGGATTGCGGTATTTCCTGCTGCCAGCGCATCGATCAACGGCTCTATGGTGAGCATGAACGGATAATTCCATGGACTCATAATCAGTGTGACACCATACGGGGACGGTTTTTGATAGCTCCTGGAGTGAAACTGTGCCAGTGGAGTCCTGACTGTGCGCTCTTTCGAAAATTTGCGTGTATGTTTCAGCATGTAAGTCAGTTCGCTTAAGACGAGACCAGTCTCGCACATGTAGCTTTCAAAAGCACATTTTCCCAAATCTGCACGGATTGCGATATTAATTTCATTTTCATATTTTAAGATGCATGCTTTTAATTTTTGAAGTGCATGTATACGATATTCTACATCAAGCGTAGCATCGGAATGAAAAAAAGTCCGCTGTTTCTGAATCAGTTGTTTGATTTCAGCCTGTGTCATAAGAAAAGCCCTCCTATATAATTGAATTCATTTTTGAATTTGTAATTGATTCCCCAAATGCAGCTCTGGTTTACTGAGCTGCAAGTATGATGCCTACGGATTATTCCGTGCTTTGCACTCCCACAATCCGCCCAAAGGTCTATCACCCACCCTTGTGCAAGCACAGGTGGGTGAAGACCTTTGGACACTGTGTTACAAAAAGAAATGATTACATAAGTTGCATTACAACATTTATGTAATCATTATCATATAAATATTCTTTTCGTTCTATATTTTGGCTTCAAACGGTCTGCTCCTGGCATCAAGTGGTTATAATATTTTAAATAAACAGTACTCCTGATACGCTAAAGGTCTCTTCATCTGACTTAAATTCTATAGCTCCCTTGTATTTGTTTACAACGTACTTAACAGACTCTATTCCTATACCACTACCCTGTTCTTTTGTGCTAAGGAATTTGCCGTTTTCTAATTTTACATTGCCGTTAAAAGTATTTTTTATTGAGAAAACCAACGCTCCTTCATTTGGTTTTTTGATTTTCAAATTAATGAACTTGTTCTCTATTGTTATGGTTTTGCAACCGTCAATTGCATTTTCCAACAGATTGCCAAATAACACTGTAAGATCTGTGTCACTTATACTCAATTCATTTGGAATTATCACATCTATATTAACATCAATTCCATAATTCTTCGCTTTTTGCACATAATATACTAACAGTGCATTTAAAGAAAAATGGCCACAATATACAAATTTTTCGTTCCAGGATGTTGCTTCCAAATATTTTTCAAGACATTGCGTTATCTCCTGACACTGATTATTTTCAGCCATGGTGCGAATCACATTCATGTGATGACGCATATCGTGCCTTGCCCGTCTGGTAGACTCCATTTGTGTTTTAAGATTTTCATAACACAAATTTTGAACTTCCAACTGTCTGTTTTCATCACGCAATTCCAGATTGTCACGAAACTCTATTATGGCATTTACAATTACACTGTATACAAGCAGTGCCCCTATATTTACAAACAATGTAAAAACCACATTGACGGGATTCATTGCCAATGCAATTGTTGACTGAGAATTAAAATAAAGTCCATGATACCAAAACAAATAAAAAGTAGCCGGGATTAACCACAAAATTCTCCAAACTTTTCTTCCTGTTTCTATGGTTGCAATTTCTTTTATGTACTTCCTAAAATATATAAATAGCATTGGAATAAATATAATCTGCGCCACAAAAGTACACAAAGAAAAAGACCAGCTATTGTTGTCAAATACCATTTTAGGAAAAATCTGTGCTTCCATCCACTTTGCACAAATCACAATAAAATTAGCAAAATTAGAAACTATTAGTAATACAAAAATTAACTTTCCCGGGGTCTCTTTTACAACGAAAAAATAAAATATGCCATAACAAAGGGTACTAATAAGGGACAACATTCCCTTTTGTCCCTGTGAACAGGTTGTTGCATATATTCCAAGTGATGTTTGGAAAAATAATAAAAGAAAAATAAATAAACCGACTTTTACTTTTGAAAATCTTAATTTGTCTGCAAAAGGATATAAGGCAAGCCCCAAATAAGGTAGCAAATTAAGACATGAATATAATATAATTTCAAAAATTCTAAATGATGTCATACGCCCTACTCCTTTAAAGTTTCAATTAAAAATCTTGTGTATGCTTTCTTGATTTCAGCATACTTCCTACGACTGATTGGGACAAATGAGCCATTCTTCATTTTAAATCTGTCACTTTCAATATTATCCACCTGTGCCAAATTAACGGTGATTCCCTTAAATGAAGATATGAGCTGCGGAAAATGTTCTATTTGCTTTTCGAAATTTTTCTGAGTACAACGAACTTGAATTGATGTTTCGTCTTTTAAATATATGGTAACATAATGCCCTGAAAATGTTGTATAGACAATAGAATCTACATGAACCACTTTGTTTTCTGAAAACTTTAATATCTTGTCTTCCTTTTTCTTCTTTATCACAAGTCTCTCTAAAGTTTTTTCCAAACGTTCCTTATTAAAAGGCTTTATTAAATAATCTTCTGCCTTTACCTCATAACTTTCACTGGCAAACTCATTACTTGTGGTTATGAATATAAGCTTAACATCTTCATCTATTTTTCTAATTGCTCTTGCTGTATCAACACCAGTTATATCCTCCATGTATATATCAAGAAAAACAATA
>OLSO01002566.1_pt1 | contig 10879 bp, 8 predicted proteins | sample 1672441 | NCBI WGS metagenome assembly OLSO01 (sample SAMEA3136686, study PRJEB25190) | human gut metagenome | biome: human gut; feature: human-associated habitat; material: faeces | place: Austria | collected 2013 | reverse complement strand
CCTGCTTCATCTGCCTGTATGTATTCACATACCTGCTGCGAAATGCCACATACATCTTTTTATTAAAAGACTCAATCGAAGAATTCTTAATGCGGTATCTGCGGATCTTTTCATTTACCGGATTGACCGAAAGCACATAGAACTTTGTCTTCGGGAACTCCTTAATCAGCTTCTTATAATAGGTGATGTAGGAATTCACATTTTTGAGGTCGTTCACGCCGAGTGCCAGCACGACCTTCACATTCGGATTCGTCTTCAGATAATAGCGCAGCTGTACACCTGCCGTGCTTTTCAGCCACGCGTATCCCTGTCCGCTCTTTGCAATGTAAAGGGTATCGGACGGGGCAACCGCACTCTGCATGCCGACCATCCGGGAATCCCCGACGAAAATATAGTCACCATTGAATACCTTGATGACATTCTTGCCTCTGGCATTCAGGTAATATCCATCCTTTACCGTATTCGTCACCCGTGTGCCGTTTGCACCAACGTAATATTTATGATTATCTACCCACGACTTTGTGACGATCGCACCATTTTCTCCAACGTAATAGTACTTTCCGTTCCGCTTGACCCACTTGTTCTCCGCGCGGACACCATTCTTATCGAAGTAATAATACCTGCCGCCCTTCTTGATCCAGATGGACTCGGCACGTACTCCGTTCGCCTTAAAATAATAGGTCTTTCCTGAGAGCTTCTGCATGCGGCTGACCGCCATTCTTCCGCTCTTCAGAAAATAGTACGACCGCTTGCCGATCTTAATCCATGTATTTTTTGCATAGCTGCCGTCCTTGTAGCGATAATACTTATCAGAGCCCTTTGTCACGATTTTTCCGTCTGCGCTCTTTGCCGCTGTCGAGACCGGTGCCGCGCTTGCCTGCACAGAAGCGATTCCCATCGAAAGCACCAGTAAAAGCAGCAACATCCATCCGATGTGCGCACCTTTTTTTCTTGAATGAATCATAATACCCCCTTTGAGTCTGTTTGCCTGCAGCTTTCACTATACCCTACTTCCGGCTGTTTGTCAAACCGCCCCACATGCGGTTGCGATACTCATTCGCGGATGCTCCGGTAATCTTTTTAAATTTCCTACCCATATAGATGGAAGAAATGCAGGAAAGATGGAATATAACTATTCCTGCTGTGCCAGACAATGTGGCATTACCATGAGTGAGACCAGACTGTTTCCATCGAATAAATGTGAAGGATATTTTGGAACAAAACGATTTGACCGAATTGTGGATAAAACCGGTAAAAAACGAATCCACATGCTGACCGCCGCGGCTCTTCTGGAATTGGATTTCGAACAACCAAGCCTGGATTATCACAGTTTAATGAAACTGACGAAAATTTTGACAAGAGATAACCCGGAGGATCTCAGAAATATGTTCCGCCGCATGTGTTTTAATGTTTACGCCCATAACCGCGATGATCATTCTAAAAATTTCACGTATTTATACTATGAGGAAAAGGATTGCTGGCGATTAAGTCCAGCATATGACCTTACTTACAGTAATACTTATTATGGAGAACACACAACCACGGTTGATGGAAATGGGCGTAATCCAAGAGAAAAAGAAATTCTGGCAGTCGGCGTTTCCGCTGGAATGGAAAAAGCGGAATGTAAAAGAATTATGAACCAAATTGCATATTGTGTAAAACAGATATTGGGGAAATGTCTTTCGTAATTCAAAAATTAATGACTGCTATCCCCGTATTCGTCGCACCCCAGCATGCACGCCATCCCGGATCAGATACAGCACCGACGCTGCCCCGACTGACGCCAGAAAAACCGCGCCTGCGACGAGCGGGTAAAATTTGAAGCGCGCCGTGATATCCGAGACATATGGAATGAGGTAGACCTGGTAGACAATCTTGTCAAAGATCCATGAAATCAGATAGACACCGAGAGATATTTTTGAGAGGTAAATCATGCCCTCCTGCAGGAAGTGCGGCCAGCGATCCGGATGCAGATGGAGCATCAGATTAAACCACAGGGTCGCTGTGAGCAGGTTCTCGCCTCCCCACGTACTGTTGGAGCCCCAAATAAAGGATCCGCCGTAGCTGCGGTAGTAATTGTATGTCCCAAAGGCTGTTATCGCGAGCACAAGCAGCGCCAGATTCTTTTTGCGGCTGATCTGCCAGTCGTATTCCCGCAGGTACCTTCCGACAAAGTAGTAGGTGATCGGGTACATCGCCGTGAAAAATGACGGCACGAGCTTATTGTATTTATCGGACTCGGCCGGATGCAGCCACCAGCCAGGCTCCACAAGATTGAAATTATTCACCATCTTCGGCAGCATCGTCAGACCGATCATCGTCAGCACCAGCAGCTTCCTCTGCCTCTGATCCTCAAGCCCCTGCCAGATCAGGTTCAGAAACGGAATCAGACAGAACAGCCCGATGTACATCTCGATGTACCACGCGTAATTTGCACCTTTAAAAGCCAGGATGGAGAGCAGACCGGAGTAAAAGGTGATGTCTTCCCCTTGCACAAATTTCTTAAACAGCAGGCAGGCAATACTCGCCAGCAGATAGATCTCGATCGTCTTCCACAGCCCTTTATAATACCCCTTCGACAGCTTCTTCTGCCCCATCAGGTAACCGGTCAGAATCAGAAAAAGCGGCACACAGGTCATAAAAAAGGACCGGTACATGCACATCACGAGCATCGGTATGCCACACACCTCCTGCTTGTAAAAGCCGCCATTCAGCAGGAAGTGCACTGAAATGACACTGAATACGGCGACACACCGAATCAGGTCGGCGTTCAGGTTACGCTTGGTCATAGAAACTCCTTTCTCTTTCCTTCTTCGTTTCGAGCTCAGTCCCTGGCAATTTCCTTGCCAGCTCCTGTCTTTATCGTTTGCTGTTGCTCTCTTTCATCGTTTCGAGCACAGGCCAGTGACACGCTTGCTATGCAAGCTACTCGCTACTGCGCAGCTCCTGTCCCTGGCTGATGGGCGTTCCGCCCATCACAAACGGTAAAGACAGTCCCTGGCAATTTCTTTGCCAGTGCCTGTCTTTATCGTTTGCTGTTGCTCGAAACTGGTTATACAAATTTTGCTTTGGGGTAGATCCGCTGCATCCGGCTATCCGGAAAGTGCTCATCGAGCTGCTGCTCAATCACATTCGTCGGAGCTGCTCCGGTCTGGCGGGCAGAGTAGCGGGCCAGGGCCAGGGCGGAGAGCGTCATATTTACGATCATCAAAACAACTGCGATCCACGTCAGCACCGGACCGATTTTCTTTGGTATCTTTTCGATCCAGCCGGAGAACAGCGGGTAAATTCCCTTCAGCCATACAACCGCTGCGATCCCCCAAAAAAAGCAGTAGAGCAGGTTGATTCTTCCGCCAAGGTTGAACGGGATGTCACTGTAGTCCCAGAAGGTCGTGCCAAATAAAAGCTCCGTAAAAACACTGCACAGATACTCATAGGCTCCGCCGACGATCGTGCCGTATGCAAATATATAGCGGTCACTTTTATCTTTATACTTATAGAGAAACGCTGTCAGAAGCGCACACGCCAGTCCCCAGACGACACTGAACGGGCCATAGACGACGCTGCTGCGGCTCATCCAGTAGCCCATCGTGATCCGGCAGAAAATCGTCTCTACGATATCTCCGAGGAACGCGCCGATCAGAAAGAGCCAGATCAGCTTATACAGGCTGCATCCGGCGGCGAAGCAGGCCGCCTCCGGCGCCTCTTCTTTTTGCTTTGCCGCAACCAGCTCTTCCGTGCGGATATTCGGATAAGTCTTTTCCAGTCTCTTCCGGATCATCCGCGTGATCGCATTGCCGAACGTATCGGTCATCTGCTGCATGCCATCCGTCCACGCTGCCATTCGGTTCACATGCCGTCGCCATTTCCAGACAACAGCCAGTGTCCCGGAAAGATCTGCCGCAAATAAAACGCCCACAACGATCAGGATGATTTTTCCAATAAAATGTGGAATAAGATGCACCAGACTTAAGATCAGCCCATTTCCAAAATAAAGCTCAATCACAGCACCTGCTCCGTACAGCAAAAGAAGCGGTGCCGTAATAAATCCGCCGAATCCAAACCGCTGCTCACTGTAGTCCCGCCATTTCCGGTGAAAAATATGCTCCAGCACTACGCCGGTCACAATGGTCAGAAATGCCAGAAGCAGCATACCACCGATGAACAGAAAAACAGGCGTACCTTTCAGTTCCTTTAAAAAGATCGCATTGACCACTGCCCCGACGCCATAGACCGGACAGAGCGGAAGGCTCATGACACCCGCATTGATAAACGTTTTCCGCTTCAGGCTCTCCATGGCCACGCCAAGCGCCCAGCCGAGCACCGAATATGCAAAGAACAGCCAGAGCAGTTCATATGTTGTGTAGCCCATTTTTTCTTTCTCCTCTATTTTTTCTGATAATACTTATATGTTCAGCCTTATCATGCAAGCATGATAAGGCTTTTTGACCTTTTGCCCCTGGCATCATCACCCTGCAAAATGCGCCTCATCAAAATATCCCCAGTGCATCCCGTCACTTGATTCTTCCCAGACTGCCGAATCCGGGTCTGCAAACCAGCCTTCCGCACCATCCGCGTTCCGGCATAAAATCCAGCGCATGCCATTTTTGAGCACAACCTGAAGCAACGATACCGTATCTCCCGGTGCGACCGTAAACGCTTCCTGGCCGCTCTCCACATCCGTCTTCACGGAAAAGCTCTGCCAGGCCGTCCATGTCTTTGTCTCATCCAGAATCCCCGGTTGATCCACCTGCGTGATCGTCGCTTCATCGATCTGATAGTCCAGATCGACCGATACAATCCCTGCGCAGGAAAGCGTATCATTCCACCGGACGGTAAACGTATCTCCCTCCGATCTTACAAAAGTCACGCCACGTGCCCATCCACTCAAAATATGATTGGGCACTTCTCCTTCTGTCCGGCTCAGCTTTGCTAGATCGGTCGACTGAAACGGCAGCCCCGCCTCCTTTTCCGTGAGCGCAAGCACCTGTTCACTGTAATCGTTATCTGAAATGCTCATCGCAAATAAAAGGGTACGGCCATCTGCCAGCGTTCCCTTATCCATTCGCCACATATATGCATAATCATCAATAAAGCTGGACGGCTGGCTGTCATTCACATAGAGATCCAGTACCGCCTGTCTGGTTGTTTCTGTATCATCAAGCTCCTTTTCGGTCGTCTGCCAGACGAACTGCTCTGTCGTCCCGTCCCCGTCCAGATCCAGATCGTATGCGACACCGGCCTCCAGTCCATAGACCTGCGCCTCTTCTGCTTCTTCTGCCTGTGCTACACTGCCTGCGAACAGAGTTGTAAACACAAGAGCAGACAACATCACAGCATTTCTTTTTCTGAATTTTGATATGTACATAGTCGCCTCCTGAATTCTTATATACAATATACAAATGATGTTATGGACAAAAGGTATTTTGTCCCCTATGATACACGGATTGCCTCGCATTTCATGCATGGCCTTTTGACCCTAGCATCATCACCATACAAATATTACCCTACTTTATCTGAAAATACCACTGACAAATTCTTAAGAAAACACAAAGAGGCGACTGTACTCGTCGTTGAGTACGGCCGCCTGCCATTTAGTTTCCGCTCACGATGCGATAGTATGCACGTGAGGTAAACAAATATACCAGAATATAAAATATGGTAAACACACCGAAGCATCCAACCGCGATCCGGATCAGAAAGCTCTGATCGCTTAATCCAAACAGCATCAGGATCTTACTCAGAAACGGAAATGCAAATGTAAGGTGAAGCCCCGCCATCGCCGGTGGGAGAATAAATACCGTGAGCATCTGAGAATTGATGCTGCGCCGGATCTCCCGTTTCGTCATTCCGACCTTCTGCATGACCTCGAACCTGGACTGATCCTCATATCCTTCTGTGATCTGCTTGTAATACATGATCAGGATCATCGCCAGAATAAAGACGCTGCCCAGGATGATACCGAGTGCGAACAATCCGCTGAACGTACCAAAAAAGTAGCTGCGGTCATCCGCAATGCATTCCGTCGAATATGCGATATCCATATCCATCCATTTTTTGCTGATCGCCAGCGAAATTCCTTCCTCGATCTTGATCTGCTGTTCATCGCTGCAGTCGACATTGAATCCAAAATATCCACGGACGTCTGATGCATAGTCACCGTAGACCTTCTTTTCCTCCTTTTCGACCTGATACACAGAATCCATATCCGGCACAATCAAAAAATAAGTCGTGTTGATCTCATAGGATGCCACCTTATTGTCAAAAGGCTGCGGCACTGTCTTCTTCACCTTCCACGTATCCAGATTTCCGATCTTCATGGTCTCATACGGATATTCCTGCCCGCGATTGACGCCGATCAGGATCTCTCCTTCTGAAAGCGTCTCGTCCTTGCCGGTCACACAGTTATAGTCGGAAAGAGGGATCACCAGAAGATTTCTCAGATCCGAAACATCACTCAGGCTGCTCGCCGATACTCCTGCCCGTTGAAACGCAAGCCGGTCGCCGTCTGCAAGCGCCGCAACAGAAAGATAACGGTAGCGCCATGCATCTTTCATCGTAAATCCATGTCGCTGCATATATTCTTCTGAAATGCTCTGCAGCAGATCCAGATGTTCCTCCTCTCCATCCCATACAGCCAGCTGCATATCCCTCGGATACTGTCTGCGCAGAATGTTTTCTTTGCCGATATACAGACAACCGGAAGAAGAAATCATGACAAGCACCATCGTAGAAAGAATGCAGATCGATGCCAGACCTGCACCGTTGCGCTTCATCCGGTACAGCATGGAGGAAACGGAAATAAAGTGGTTTGGCTTATAATAGTAGCACTTCCATTTTTTCAGCCATCTGCACAGCACAACGGAGCCGGAAATAAAGATCAGGTAGGTCCCAAGAATGACCATCAGCACTGCTGCGAAAAAATACATCAGTGCAGACACCGGATTCTCGATCGTCACCGCAATGTAGTATGCGCCGGCCAGAAGCACCACACCCAGAATCGCCAGCAGCAGATTCCCTTTTGGTGGCTTTTCACCCTCTGCCGTGCCATGCAGCAGCCCGATCGGATTGGACATCCGGATCTGCCGCAGATTGTTCAGCAAAATCAGAGCAAAAATCACAAGAAACAGCACCGTTGTCCGAAAAGCTGCCAGACCATCCACCGAGAATGCAAGCGTGATCTGCCCGCCCAGCATATGGATCAGCAGCATCTCACTCGCCTTGGAAAAGAGGATGCCAAGCAGAAGTCCGCCAAGCAAAGAGACCGCCGTCGTCAAAATACACTCCCATACGAGAATGCGCGCGAGATTCCATTTCCCCATGCCAAGAATGTTGTAAAGCCCGAACTCGCGCTTTCTTCTGCGAATCAGAAACGAATTTGTGTAGAACAGAAAGATCAGAGAAAAAATGATAAATACACCATTTCCCATCCCGAGCATTTCCTGCACGCTTCTGCCACCCTTAATCCCTGCAATGACCGGATTGGCGCCGAGATACCGCATCAGATAGCTCATCATAATCATACAGATACAGGTCAGGAGATAGGGACCGTACGTATTTCCGTTTTTCCGGATCCCGGTTGCCGCGAGCTTTGGGTAAAATCCAAGTCGTCTCATTCCCGGTCACCACCTGTCGCCAGCAGTGTAAGCGTATCGGAAATCTTCTGATACAGCTGCTCATTCGTACTTGTCCCACGGTAGATCTGGTGGAACACCTCGCCGTCCCGGATGAAAAGCACCCGGCCTGCATGGCTCGCCGCCTTGACAGAATGCGTCACCATGAGGATCGTCTGCCCGCTGTCGTTGATTGAAGAGAACAGTCGCAGCATCTCATCCGTTGAACGTGAATCCAGCGCCCCGGTCGGCTCATCCGCGAGGATCAGCTTCGGGTGTGTGATCAGCGCCCGTGCCGCTGCCGCCCTCTGCTTCTGTCCGCCGGATACTTCATATGGAAATTTCTGCAGAATATCTGCGATCCCAAGCTTCCGTGCGATCGGCTCGAGCCGTTTTACCATCTCCTCGTAAGGCGCTCCGGCGAGCACAAGCGGCAGAAAAATATTGTCCTGCAAAGAAAAGGTGTCAAGCAGGTTAAATTCCTGAAAAACAAAGCCAAGATTGTCTCTTCGGAACGCCGCGCGCTCCGATTCCCGGATTCTGGAAAAATCTCTGCCATCAAGCAGGATGCTTCCTGCTGTCGGCTTATCGAGCGCTGCCAGAATGTTCAGAAGCGTTGTCTTTCCGGACCCTGACTCGCCCATGATCGCGACATACTCGCCGCACTCCACATCAAAGGTCACATTTTTCAGCGCCTGTACCTGATTGCCGCCGAAACGGGTCGTATAAATTTTCTTCAGATTCCTTACTGATAAAATCGCCATTTTACTCCTCCTGATATGTCATAACCGAATGCTGCTTCGCAGCTTAAAAAAGGCATCCGTAAGCCTTCTCTCCTGCTCACGGATGCCATTATACGCAATTTCCTGCTCTCAAGCCATCGCTTCTCCTTACAGGAACCTTACATCCTTGTAAGGTTCCGTGCTTACTCAATCTCCAGCCTTTCACTTTGCAGATCAATCTGCAGCTCCGTCCCGTCCTCATGCGCAACCGCCGCAATCGTATGTCCCAGGTTCTGACAGATCCGTCGGCACAGATAGAGACCGATCCCGCTCGCCTGACGGTCTGTGCGCCCGTTTCCGCCTGTATAGCCCCGCTCAAAAATGCGCGGCAGATCTTCCGGCGCGATACCGATTCCCGTATCGCGGACACACAATGTCTTCGGCGCCTTTAACGAGATCGTAATACTGCCGGATGGTGTATACTTCAGGGCATTCGATAATACCTGTCCGATCACAAACAGCAGCCATTTTTCATCCGTCAGCACCTTCACCTGCAGCGGTTCATAATGCAGCTTTATTTTTTTGCGTATAAAAACAGACGCATTTTCCCGCAACGCCTGGCGGATGATCGCATCAAGGTCATACTCCCGGATCACATAGTCGCTCGCATCCGAATCCAGCCGCAGATAGCACATGACCATCTCAACGTACTGCCGGATCCTGCGGATCTCCTCCTGCAGCTCCGCACAGTCCTCCGGAGAAAGCTCTCCGCCCTGCTGCTGCGCGCTTTGTAAAATCAATTGTGCCGCCGCAATCGGCGTCTTGATCTGGTGCGCCCACATGCTGTAATATTCCATCATATCCCGGTAACAGTCCTGCTGCTCCCCGCTCAGCCGCTCCTTTTCTGCAAATTCCATCCGAAGCAGCTCCTGATACTGCGCCTCCAGATCATTTTGCGGCTCCGGCAGGCTATCCAGCGACACCGTAGCCTCCCTGTGAAGCGTTTCCAACGCACACGTACGCTTTCGAAAGCGCATAAAATCTCCCAGTAAAAAAACTGCTCCGATGAATCCGCTCACTGCCGCAGTATACCCGACTGCCTCCGGAGGAAGCTCATACAGCCGGATGATGCAGGCCGCCGCAATCATCATCAGGAAAAATGCCAGAATGCCACGCCGATGCGTATACATGTATGATTTTAGCATAACCGATCTCCTTCTCTTTGCATATCGTTTCCTGCATCCTCACTGTATTTTTACTCTTCTACCAGCAAATACCCCATTCCCTTGCGTGTCACGATAAAATTCTGCAGACCGATCCCATCCAGCTTCCTGCGAAGCCTCGTGACATTGACTGTCAGCGTATTTTCATCGACAAAGCAGTCCGTCTCCCATAGCCGCTGCATCAGGGTATCGCGGCTTACGACCTTGCCCAGATTCTCATATAACGTCTGCAAAATTCGATATTCATTTTTCGTCAGCTCCAGCTTCTCTCCCTGATATGTCAGGCTTGCATCCGACGTGTTGAGCACCGCACCCCGGCACTCCAGCACCTGCTCGGTACTGCCGAAATCATAGGTTCTGCGCAGAATTGCCTGCAGCTTCGCCGTGAGCACGTTCAGATCAAATGGTTTGGCGATAAAGTCGTCGCCGCCCATGTTCATCGCCATCACGATGTTCATATTGTCAGAAGCAGAAGAGAGAAATACGATCGGGACGCGCGATACCTTCCGGATCTCGCTGCACCAGTGGTAACCATTAAAATAAGGAAGCATCAGATCCAGCAGCACAAGCTGAGGGTCAAAAGCCGTAAACTCCGACAGCACATCTTTAAAATTTTCCACGCAGCGCACCTCATACCCCCACAGGGCGATCTGCCGCTGCATCGTCTCCGCAATTGCACGGTCATCTTCAATAATCAAAATCCGATACATTATACGATCAGCTCCATATTTACAATGCCAAGTGGTTTTCCGAATTTCACGCCAACCTCATGAATACAGCCACAGTGCAAAAATCCATATTTTTCATGCAGCCTTACACTCGTCTCGTTGCCCTCTGTGATGACCGAGACGATCGTGTGCACATCCTCGCGCGCTTTTGCATAAGATAAAAGCTCCTGCATCAGCTGATCCGCAATGCCGCGCCCGCGATATGCCACATCTACATAAATAGACAGCTCTACGGTGGCGGCATACGCCTCCTTCTCCCGATAAGGCGAAAGGCTCGCGTAGCCGACCGCCCGTCCATCCTCGATCGCAGCAAGCAGGATATACCGTCCGCCCGGATGCTCGTCAAACCATACTCTGCGCTCCTTCATCGTCTTCGAATGAAGATCAAAGGTCGCCGTGCCATGCTCTACCTCATAATTGTAAATATCCAGCAATGCCGGAAGGTCCGCCTCCTGTGCCTTTCTGATTTCCATATCATGTCCTCCTGTCGCGCCCGGCTTTCTATCTCCACAATCGCTCGCAAGTCCCAACCCGCCGCTTAGTGCTCCGCGCACTTGAAGCGGGGGAATGCTTATCTGCGGTAAAGCGGACAT
>OLSO01002565.1_pt1 | contig 10885 bp, 12 predicted proteins | sample 1672441 | NCBI WGS metagenome assembly OLSO01 (sample SAMEA3136686, study PRJEB25190) | human gut metagenome | biome: human gut; feature: human-associated habitat; material: faeces | place: Austria | collected 2013 | reverse complement strand
GACTTTTTTAGCGATTTTCAGTTGTCAAAGTACAGGTTTAATTTTTCATTTTAAGTTCTATAATTCAATACTATAGCAGAAGAGGTGTGTCATAAACCGGACTACTTACTCATCATCTTCATCCGTCTCATCATCAAAATCATCCAGGATCATTCTTGCTTTCTCAACTTCTGACTCCACAGAATCCTGTTCTTTTATTTTTTCTGAGAATTTCTTCTCTTTTTTGCCAAGTTTTCTTGACTGCATCATAAACTGTACGATCATGCCGATGATTGCAACAACAACACCGATCACCAGTCTTGCCGCTCCTGCAAACGGAAGATCCACAAGCATTACAACTGCTGTTCCAACACTCATTCCGCCGGCGAATGCTGTTACAACGATCATCAGTGGTTCCGTGAAAATCACCGCAAGTATTGCAAGTATCAGAGATACCACGACATAAATTCCGGCGATCAGTAAACTGTGTGGCATATTCGCCGTCACCGCAATTACCATAGATACTATAAACACCGTGATAAATATACCCAGTTTATGTAGGAAAAACGCAAGCACAGCCATAACGACAGCACAGCCAAACAGAATAATCATCCCTGTCATCTGAGACGGATGCATAACCTGTACAACTCCGGCTCCGATTGCTGCACCAATGCCAAAGCCACAAAGCGCTGTAAATAATTTTACCAGTTTCAGTCCAAACAGTGCAAGCAGCACTCCAACAATGATCATTGCACCAATAATTCCCATATTCATCTGGCTGTCCGGTGCAAGACCGATAAATGTCTGTTTCATATCGGATGTTTTACTTAAAACGTTCTCTAATAATGTCTTTATTTCATCCATATTCGTCTCTCCTTTTGTCCCTTATCTTCTAATCCCCTGTCTTTCACAGTTTAATATTCTACTGCGCCGGTCTCCTCACTGTTGATTACATAATAAACAGCGCCTTCTTCCGGTTTGACATAAAGTTCCAGTGTCTTAATCTCCCCGACTCTCTTTCCCTTTTTTGTCCACGCCTTCTTGACTCTGGCGATCATTTCTTTTTCCTCGACCTGCTTGCCATAATATTCCACAAATGTACGGACTTTCATATCCTTCTTAGATGGTCTCTTTGCAGCAGTCTTCTTCACCGCTTCTTTGGCTTCTTTTACTTCTTTGGCTGCCGTCTTTTTTACATTCTCTTTGGCTGCTTTTGCCTCTTTTACAGCTGTTCTGGCTGCTGTTTTTGCTGTTGCCTTTATCTCTTTCGCAGTATCGCTGACTTTCTCTGCTACTTTTTCTTCTGCAGACTGTGCCTTCTTCTCCTCTGTAAGCTGCGCTTTTTCTGCCGCTTTTTTCTCCTCTGTAAGCTGCGCTTTTTCTATTGCCGCTTTCATTGCTTCCTTTTTCTTTATTACTCGTTTTCTAGCCATAGTATTCCTCCTTACATCGCTACACCAATTTTTTGGTCGCAACTATTATACCATAGCCAGTCATAATTGCAAATTTTTCCTTCGACACATTTCTCATATCTCTGTCTTAATCTGTCGGTTTCTGGTAGAAACGTCCGGATAGCTGCTCTGTCTTCATTACATTGACAAAAGCATGCGGATCGGCTTCTTTGATTGCTTTCATAACCTTTTTGATCTCAGCGCTTGATATAACAGAATAAACGACCTTACGTTCACGGTGTTCATAAGATCCTTCACCTTCCATGATCGTAGCACCGTGATTGCACACTCTTGCAATTGCTTCATAAACATCTCTTGCGTGATTCGTTACAACAAGCACTGTATTCTGCTGATATTTTTTATACAGCTCATGAAGCACCTGCGTTGACGCATACTGGAAAATAATCGAATACAGCGCTTTATCCCATCCGAACAGTACACCTGCTGCCGCAAGGATGATCACATTCAGTCCAAGAACCATATTCCAGGAATCGATTCCTTTCTTATCTGACAGATAAATTGCAATAAAGTCAGTTCCTCCACTGGTCGCATTGACCGCAAGACACAGACTGATTGCCAGTCCATTGATCATTCCTCCAAAAATACTGATCAAAAGTGTGTCATACGTGATCGCATATCCCGGCAGCATATCTGTCAGCACACTGGTCAATACGATCATCAGACAGGAATACAATGTAAACTTTTTACCGATAAAGCGAAATCCGATATAGATCGGCACTGCATTCAGTAGCACATTGACGAGTGTATACGGAATCGCAATATGGAAAAACAATTTTGCACTTCGCTGAACAAGAAGTGTAAGTCCTGTCGCACCGCCCGGATACAGTCCTCCGGCACGCACAAACGTCTTAATGTTTAATGCCATCACCAACGCCGCAAAACATACAACTACAATTCGCTTCAAATCTTTTTTTGCTTCAAATTTCATTTTGCCCTCTTCCCCTTGAGGTACAACATCTGTCGATGTCTTTAGTCCTCAACTAAATATCCTTTCTCTCTTAACATGTTTTCTATCATGTCCAGTGTCTCTTCACTATCTGCATGCACCTCATGGTAATGATAGTTTGATGTGATATTCTTAAGCGGACTGGATTTGCCGCTCCTTATATCTTCCAGAAATTCCCACGCAAGTCTCCGAGACGTAATATGAAGCTTCGCCTCCATCCGTCCATATACTTTATGATTCACAATAACCGTCTCCACGCAACCTCCCAGATCAACAATTGAATAGAGTTCATCTTCCATCTGTTCATCTGTGTGCTGAACTTTAAAAATGCGTTTTACACTCTTCGGACTGTTCAGAATATATCCTCTGTTCGTAGATATGATATCATATCCGGCTGCACGCATCAGTGCAATATCCTGAACAATCACCTGACGGCTTACATTGTAAAAGGACGCCAGTTCCTTCCCCGGAACCGGCATCCTGTTTTCCTGCATTGTGGCAATTATCTTATCTCTTCTTTCAGAACCGGTCATACTTTCGTGTTTTCCTCCCACTGCACTATGATGGTTCTATTATACTACATATATTTTCTGATTCAAACCTTATTCTACATTTTTTAATGCTTCATCCATCGGAACCTTCTGAATCTTTCTGTATTCCAGCGCTGCAACTACTGCATAAGTTACTGCTCCGATTACGAGCATTTCTACATAAATCATCGGATCGATCCACAGTGTGATCCAGCCGGAAATGCTGGCAAGCATCATCTCCCGGAAGATTATTTTCATAAATATTTCTTCTATCGGAAAACTGAGCAAAAGGCAAAGTATTACAACGATCGATGTTGATAATATATATAACCTGCCAATCTCTCCATCTGTGTATCCAAGAATTTTCGCCATAGAGATCGACTGTGCATTTTTCTCTATAATGATCTTGGACAGCAGATAAATGAGTACAAGGAAAATTGCAACTGCAAATCCGTTGACCAATCCCATCATATTTCCCATCGACACATCCAATTGTCTGGATACTTTTGTAAGTGCACTCAAATCAATGACAGAACCAATATATTTTTCATCAATATCCGTAATCTTTGTTTTTGAAAAATAACCACTGTAATAATCGGTTCCCAGATCAAATGTTTTATTCAGCTTCTGCTGATCCATAAAGACACAGAGTGCACCGCCGTATTGGTAGATTCCTTTTACTTTAAAAGAATAAGTATCTTTTTCGTATTTCTCCTTTAACTTGATCATGTCACCTTTTTTAATCTGGAATTTATCCGCATAGGCGCTTGAAATATAAACGCCATCTTTCGTGTCAACTTTCACATAGTCACTGTCCGGATCCACACCATAAAGCATGATTTCTTCTGTTTTATATTTTCCCGGAAGTGTATCCAGACTGTAAGCACTGAATTCTTCCGCATCCGGATTGTCTGTCTTTGTTCCAGCTGAAAACTCCAGCATGGAAATCAGTCTGTCCAGTTCATTTCCACTTGCCGCTGACACCGGTGCTTCTAACAGATACTGATATTTTGCCAGAAGCCCGTTCTGGATCTCCACCTGATAATGACTCAGTACTGACGGAAGCAGCAGTCCGAAGAACAGCAGAAGATTTGCAAATAATAGACCTGTAAATAATACCAGATAATTACTCTTGTTCTGGAAAATAATTCGCAGTCTGAAGCGATGGAAAATGCTTGTTTTCGGGCTTAAATACATCGCCTTTTTCTTCTTTTTACCAGACAGATCTCTTCTTAAAAACTGTAACGGAGATAATTTTAATTTGTGATGCAATACCATATAATTAATCAGCAACATGATCAACACCGGCACAACCGTTGTCAGCAGAAATGCTTCTCCGTTCCATACAGTTACATAAGTCGGCAGACTGTAACTGCCGTAATACATCCCTGCACATACATTTTTCAGCACCGTATATCCAAATATATTTCCAATCAGTGCGCCAGCCAGCGTCACGCATATCGGAAGAACCATATAATGATGTATCAGTTCTTTTCTTGTGTAGCCGGATGCCCTGAGCGTTCCGATGACAGCTGCTTCATTTCGTATCGTATTGCTGATCGTCACGCCAAATACAAATGCCATGATCACAATAACCATGTAGAGAAGTACAATGATCATCGCACGGTCACTTCCCATGTCCTCTCCGGTGAAATTGATCGCCTGATTCTGATATCTTGGAACGAAGCTCTCCAGCGTAACTTCTTTGCCAATGTTTTCCATCAGGTCTTCCGCTACCTCTTTTTCCGCTTTCTCATTCTCTGGTTCCTTGTTGTAAGTCCATGAATAGTTGTATTGACATGCTTTTTTATCCAATGTCTGAAATCCTTTATCCGTCACTATCGCAACACCGAATTTCACTGCATCAAACATCGTATCACTGTTATTATGGAACAGGCAGCTATAATCAGAAAGTGCCACCAGCCCCGTAATCTTCCATATCTTGCCTTTACTCTTTATTGTATCGCCAACAGTGAGCTTATTGTTATCCGCATACATACGGTCGATTGCCATCTCGTCCGCCTTCTTTGGAAGACTTCCTTTCATAAGACAAACTTTGTTGACCTGTTTCCGATTTTTGAAGAAACGTATGGTGCTTTTGTTGGACATTGTCTGCTCGATATAATAATTTTCATAAAGCTTTATGTCATTTTTTTCTATTTCTTCTTTCTGTGCCGGGTAAATCTTTTCTTTGACACGGAAATTTCCATTTTCAATATTATATTTAGCGAATCCTTCATTATATGCTTTCAGCATACTTCCATCTGCTACAAGGAAACCGGATACAAATCCGATCGTAGCTACCATCAGAAGGAATACAACCAGGTATTTTCCCAACTCTCCCTTTAATTCCCGCGGGAGTCTTTTACGCAAAGGACTTTTCATCTGTTCGTCCTCCTTACCATTCCAGTTCTGCTGCCGGAATCTTATTCTTATTTAATATATTGCTCCGGATACCACCATCTTTTAATTTTACAACACGGTCTGCCATATCCTTGATCGCATCATTGTGTGTTACCATGATAATAGTATTTCCGTATTTCAGATTCACCTTCTCAATCAGTTTCAATATCTCTTTTGACGTATGATAATCTAAAGCTCCGGTCGGCTCATCACAGAGCAGGATATCCGGATTTTTTACAATGGCACGACCGATCGCGGTACGCTGCTGCTGTCCGCCGGATAACTGATTCGGCAATTTCCTCTGGTGTTCTGTCAGTCCTAGTATATTTAAAAGATCATCCACCGGAAGCGGCTGATCGCTTAAGTACGCTCCTACTTCAATATTTTCCCGCACAGTCAGATTCGGGATCAGATTATACATCTGGAAAATGTATCCAAGGTGCTTTCTGCGGTACAGCGATAATCGTTTCTCCGACATATCTTCCAAACGTTCACCTTCAATTGTGATGCTTCCGTCATCTGCTCCGTCGATTCCTCCGATAATATTAAGAAGTGTAGACTTTCCAGAACCGGACGGTCCTAAAAGCACACAGAATTCACCTCTCTCAATCTCCAGATTCAATCCTTTTAATACTTCTACCCGGTTCTCCCCGGAACCAAAAGATTTTTTTATTCCCTCTATTTTTAAAAACATCTCATTCCTCCCTGGATTTTGATTTTGTTTCTCATTTTCATGTTAGTTCACACTAACTTTTTTGTCAAGTATAAAGATTGTGTCTCGGCACAATCTTTCCCGGAAAGCTTTCTATGTCACAGGAACATTACGGAGTAATTTCCTATGGCATAGGAAAAGGTCTGTGAAAATATATATTTTCACAGACCTTTTCTTCTTATCCGATACCTCCAAGTGCAATTCCAAGAATCAACACAATGAAACACACCGGTACATATACATATTTACAAATTGTATAGAAAGAAGCGCGATAGTCCTTCTCTCTTCCAAGGTTCACCTGGGCTTCTACATATTTCTTACCGCATACCCAGAAGAACATGATACCTGCAAGTCCCGCTCCGAGCGGACAGATATATACGGATAAAACGTCCATCCACTGTGACACAATTCCCTGGATTACCAGCGAAACAATCACACCGACCACTGCGATCACACCGCATGCCGGAACACGTGACAAATGCAGTTTCTCCTGCACGGTAGCAATCGGTGCTTCGTAGAGATTGATCAGTGATGTCATACCTGCAAGCAATACTGCCACGAAGAAAATAATTGCAATCACCGGCCCGCCCGGCATGGTCTTAATCAGATTCGGCAGGAAAATAAATAAAAGTCCCGGTCCGCCCTGATTCAGCTGTGCACCTGTTGTTGCCATCGCCGGAATGATCACCAGCGCCGCAAGAATTGCCGCAATCGTATCAAAGAATGCTACTCTTCCCGCAGATGCCGGAATGTCTTCTTCATCCGACAGATATGATCCATAGATCAACGTTCCGTTTCCTGCTACAGACAGGGAAAAGAACGCCTGTCCCAATGCAAAGATCCATGTCGCCGGATCACTGAATGCTTTTGGGTCGATCCGGAATATGTAATGATATCCGGCTGATGCACCCGGCTGAAATGCTACATAAATCCCAAGTATCACAAATAATGCGAAGAATATTGGCATCATAACTTTGTTTGCTTTTTCAATTCCACTTCCGACGCCAAGCATCAGAATCAGCATACATGCAGCCAGTGCAATGATCTGCCATAAATTATTTCCAAATGCAGATGCCATCTGTCCAAACTTTGCACCAAATGCCTCTACATTTTTCGGCTCTAACGTTGCTCCGCTAAATGTTCCTACAGCGTATTTCAAAATCCAGCCCATAACAACCGTATATCCGATTGCCATAGCAAGAGATCCGATCACCGGGATCATTCCCAGTGCTTCTCCGATCTTCCTTCTTCCTCTTTTCTCACATGCGATTCCAAATGCATCGATCGGTCCGGACTTTGCAGCCCTTCCAAAACTCATCTCACCGATCACGCCGGTAGAACCGATCAAAATCACAAACAGAAAATACGGAATCAGGAAAGATCCTCCACCGTACAGCGACACTCTGGTCGGAAACATCCAGATATTGCCCATTCCTACGGCAGAGCCAATGCAGGCGCAGATAAATCCCCACCTACTGCTAAACGACTCTCTCTTATTCATACCTCATTCCCTAATCCGTGCATTACTCTGCACGGAACATCTTTCCGGCATAAATTTTGTCATCCGGTGTTGCTGCACCGACTTCTTCATTCCATTTCTTCGGATCTACATCCTCTACAGAAACTGACAGGTTCTCTGCCGGAATCTGAAGTTCCTCTGCTGCAGTCTTTAATAACTTCTCTGCAAGATTCTTCTTAATTTCATCATTTCTTCCCGGAAACATTTTAACATCGATATGTGGCATAATATTATCCTCCTTGTTTTTTTATTCTTATACCCGTTTTGCATGTAAGCAAACGATATCGTCTGCTTTCTATTGTGCCTAATTTTGCGGGGAATGTCAATCTGTTTAGATATTATTCTGCAATAGAATAAACAATTTCAACCTCATATTTTGTAATTGTCATTTTGCAAAACACCGCTGAATATCAGTCATTAACCTCATATTCAGCGGTATTCTTATTTCCATCTATTTTTTACTAACTCATCATATATTGGTCTTATCGCAGATATATCCTCTTCCAGTTCATCAGCAATCCGTTCGATAGATTTTCCTTTTTCAATTTTCTTTTGCACTTGCGCTACTAATAATTGCCTTTGTCCTTCCTTTTTTCCTTTCTTTTGCCCTTCCTCATATCCTTCCCTCTTTTTGCAGCATTTCCTTCAAAACCATAAATCTCCCCTCCATTACCCGGCTTGATTTGATCTGCCGAATCTTTTCCTGTAGTCTTGCGACAAAAGGATCCTTATATTCTTGCTGATTTTCTTCTAATTCTGCATTTACAAACTCTAAAAAATTCACTAATTCTTCCGATACTTCATCCTTATTTTTGCCCTTGGTGTTTAAGAAAATGGTATAACTTCCATCTAAATAATTATACTCTGGCTTTTCTCGCAATCGCTGCTCCACTGTATATTTATACTTGCCTTGTCCGAATGGAGCATAACAACATATAAATATTACATAAGAATTCGGCAACTTTTCATAATCCATTCCTTTTAACAACAATTCCATATCCATCTGTCCATGATAATATCGGCTTCTCTTTACAATTGATGTCTTCTCCACCTGCATCTCGATATTGTAACATGTATTCTTCTCATCCCTTGCATAGACATCCAGCCGGACGCCATGATATTCCGGATGATATACAATACTTTTCTCTGTACTGACTTCCACACGTTCAATCTCAATTTCCAGCGCTATTTCCAGAAACTGACGGCAAGTTTCTTCATCAAGCATGACTGCTCCAAATAAAAAATTATCTTTCAAAGTTTTTTCAAAAGTTAAGATATGAATTAGAATTTGAGATATAAAATTCAGGGCAACAGAAAATATGCTTTGCGAAGAATATAGCACACTCTTCCTATTATTTAAACTACCCGGTTTTTTCTTTTTTTATTTATTTTCTTTAGTAATTCATAAAACATGTCTCTTTCATAATCATACACTGTTTCATATTGTTTATCGTCATACATAACATCATCCCATTCTAACTCTTCTGTTAACTCTTCTGTTTTTTCTTTCTGATTACTCAAAACTGAATAATTATTTTCTCGTCTCATTTTATTAATACGATCTAACACATCATGAAACATTTCAATTTCATCAGGATTCAAATTCGACTCATCAACAACATAATTAAACTCTAGTTCAGACATGTATCCTATGTATCTTCTGTTTGGATTTCCATTTTTGTTCGCTTCATATCCATATTCTTTGACAACTATATCTTCCTTATTATCAAATAACTCCTTGTCCACATTACTAAAAAAACCCATTATATATTTCTCCATTCTTATTTTAATTTACACATATATCACAGTAATTATTCATTTGATAGTTCAATCGCAATATCATTCACAACATCCAAATATCTTTTAATATGGAATGTTATCATATCAATTTCTTCTTGTGACACTCCAACTTTCAAGCCATATTCAGCCACAAACTTCTTTTCATCGTCATCATATGTCTCATCTGAATATAGTAATCCAAGAATTTCTAGCAATACAATCTTTTTCACTCTTTTACTTGATTTTTGAAAAATGTCCATAATTTCTTCTAAAGGTTGTGTATTCTTTGTATCAAAAAAAGCAATTCCCATCTCTTTACAATATTCTTCCATCATTGCTCTTTCTTCATCTTCAAACACTCCGTTTGCATTTGCTGCATGAACACTTAAGCATAAAAAAGCCTTTTTTTCTTCATTATTTAATTCATTTAAAAACATTCTCTTTCCTCCATTTTATTCACGATGTGTTCCGTAAAAATCTAAGCTGCTTCTTGTGACAATCCATTGGTCATCACTTCATCTGCCTGTTTTATTGCTTTATTAATTTCTTCTTTATTTACTTCGTCTCGGCTATCCTCTTTTTCTGTTTTCTTTACTAATTTAACTTGACACATTTTATAAAGAATACCTACCAATAGAATCGTATTCTGTGTAAGCAATTTCTCTTGCTCTGTAAAATCATTCCAATTTGTTTTTTTCTCGCGATTCACAGTAAAATCTAATTTCCATAATCTCTTTTTATACGCTTCACTTACAACTAACAATGATTTTTTAAACTTAGCACCATAATATGTAAGAGAGTTTAGATATTGACATACTTCTTCTACTTCCTCTTCCGTTTTCTTTGCCTGTTGATATGCTTCATCTGCCTGATTGGATAGTTTTTTTCCTGTAGAATTAATAACAAAACCACCTACCATTAAGCCTACTCCTAAAGTAGCGCCGGTCAATACAGTCGAGCCAAGCGCCATTCCTCCTGCAAAGATGGATGAATCAATTGCTCCACCTCCTAATGCTGCCAGCGTCGCATTTGTTGCTGCAGCACCGCTCAAGGAAGAAATCGCTGTACCTGTTGAAGCTGCACCAAATGTCATAACCGCTGTTGTCGTAGCACCTGCAGCTGCTACTCCTCCGACGCTCCCTAATGCTGCACCACCAATGGTTCCGAGTAAAACACTTGCTCCGACAGAAACATTTCTTATTTCTTCTGCCTCATATTTAGGTAGCGCTACACCATTTTGTGAATACGACTTAAACTCTGGTCTGTTTTGAATTTTTTCTATTATATCTGAAAATTTTTCAAAGCTACTCAAAACATCTAATTCTTCTTTTCCAATACTGTCCATGAGTCGCAACGTGGACTTATTTTTTTCTTCAAATTTCTCTTCCGCTCTTGCCTGCATGTTTTTAGCTAAATCCATCGTTTCTTTTGCATCTTTTATTTTTGCCCCACCAGAAATTCCTGATTTAACCCCTGCTGCTCCTGCAGCCTGGTCCTATGTCAAGATTTAGTACAAGTTAAAATGAGGTTTTCCTCATCTTAACT
>OLSO01002563.1_pt1 | contig 10886 bp, 9 predicted proteins | sample 1672441 | NCBI WGS metagenome assembly OLSO01 (sample SAMEA3136686, study PRJEB25190) | human gut metagenome | biome: human gut; feature: human-associated habitat; material: faeces | place: Austria | collected 2013 | reverse complement strand
ATGGGTGCACGGTTTCTGCACGGTTTTTGCACGGTCGGTGTTATCCATGTCCGATGATGTAGGGCGCTGCATTGCATTGCAATCAGTGCCCTTTTTTGCATCAGGTGAGCAGGGCCAAGCGGAGCTTTGCCTTCATTTCCGGGTCGGCATCCTTCAGCAACTCCAAAAGAGCCGTCATGGAGATGGTGGGTTCGCCACCGACCCGCTGCGGGCCGGGTTTGCGGTCTGCGGCGGACACAGCTCCTGCATCACGGTCTCCAATCTGGGGCAGGTCTCCTTCCCGGATGCGGTCCGGCGGGAGCTCGTGCGGCTGGATTTTCTGCTGACGCCCCGGGCGCACTCCCCCTACAACTGCGGCATCGCATCGGTGGGCGATACCCTGAGCCTGACCATCACCCGGCGGGGAAAGGAAGCCGGGGTGGAGAAACGATTCGTGACCGGTCTGGTGCGGCGGGGCATCGTCCCGGCGGTCGTGAAAGACGAAACCCTTACAGCCGGCCTTCTTCCAGCATCCGGCGCACCTCGTGCAGGCTGGCGCACTCGGCGGTGTACAGGCGGCGCATCTCGTCGTCCGGCTGGGCAAGGTCTGGCACCATCACGGTCACAAAACCGCCGGCGGCACCTGCGCGCACGCCGTTGTAGCTGTCCTCCAGCACCAGGGTGTGTTCCGGTGCGGTGCCCAGCATCTCGGCGGCCCGGTAGAAGATCTCCGGGTCCGGCTTGGAGCTGACGAACTGCTCCCCGCTGATGACGGCCTTGAAGTAGTGGGTCAGGCCCCAGCCGTCCAGATGATGCCGGATGGAGGCCATGCGGCTGGAAGAGGCCACCACCATGGGGATGTGCCGCTGCTCCAGCCAGGCCAGGATCTCGTCCAGGCCGGGCTTTTTGGGCGGCGGTGCCTGGAATGCGATGACACCCTGCTCATGCAGGGCCTCGATGATGCGGTCGGGGTCGCAGTCCGGCCCATAGAACCGGCGCAGCACCGCCCGCATGGAGTCGCCTGCGGTGCCGCGGGCGGCTTCGTCCAGCCCCTCCTTATAAGAAAGGCCCAGCCCGGCCAGTGCGGGTTCCCACAGGGTGGCCCAGATGCGCTCGGTGTCGAACATCAGGCCATCCATATCAAAAATGACGCCCTGGATCATAAAACAAAACTCCTTTCCGGGTCAAAAACACGGTTTGTGCCCCTATTGTATCATTTTTTTAGCAGTTTGCACACATATCTGCTCATAATTTGGCGCAACTTACCCGGCCCAAAGATGAAAGATTTTGCGATTCCTTGCAAAAGCTGGTCATCCTATTATAATAGAAAACAACATTCGGCGTTTCGGGCGCAGGAACTGTGCGGCGCCCGTGATCAGGAAAGAGGGAAATTTATCATGTTGGATATCAAGATCACCCGTACCACTTCTCCCAAGGAGAAGCCGGACGAGAACAACCTGGGCTTTGGCAAGAAGTTCACCGACCATATGTTCGTGATGGACTACACCGAGGGCGAGGGCTGGCACGATGCCCGCATCGTCCCCTACGGCCCCTTTGAGCTGGACCCGGCTACCGTCGTGTTCCACTATGCTCAGGAGATCTTCGAGGGCATGAAGGCTTACCGGACTGCGGATGACACCGTCCAGCTGTTCCGCCCGGACTGCAACGCAAAGCGTTTCCAGGATTCTGCCGACCGTCTGTGCATCCCCAAGATCCCCGTGGAAGATTACATCCAGGCTGTGGAGACTCTGGTGGATGTGGACCGCGACTGGGTGCCCCACTCTGACGGCGCTTCCCTGTACATCCGCCCCTTTATCTTTGCCAATGACGTGGGTCTGGGGGTCCACGCTTCCAAGCACTATATCTTCTGCATCATCTGCGCACCGTCGGGCGCTTACTACGCCGAGGGCATCAACCCCGTGCGCATCTATGTGGAAGACGAGTACATCCGTGCCGCTCCCGGCCTGACCGGCTTCACCAAGTGCGGCGGCAACTACGCTGCTTCCATCAAGGCCGGTGAGCTGGCCGAGGAGCAGGGCTACGCACAGGTGCTGTGGCTGGACGGCGTCGAGAAGAAGTACGTCGAGGAAGTCGGCAGCATGAACATCATGTTCAAGATCGACGGCAAGGTCTACACTGCTGCCACCGTGGGCACCGTTCTGCCCGGCGTCACCCGCCGCAGCTGCATCGAGCTGCTGAAGGACTGGGGCTATGAGGTCGTTGAGGGCAAGATCGCCATTGCCGACATCATGGCCGCTGCCCGCGAAGGCAAGCTGGAAGAGGTGTTCGGCACCGGCACCGCTGCCGTTGTGTCCCCTGTCAAGGAGCTGGTCTGGAAGGGCGAGCACGCTTACATCGGCGACGGCAAGATCGGCCCTGTCACCCAGAAGCTGTACGACACCATGACCGGGATGCAGTGGGGCAAGATCCCCGACACCAAGGGCTGGATCGTTCCGGTCGAGAAGAAGTATTGATATCCTCAATTCTCCATTCAGAATTTAGCAAGCGCCGCCAGGCATCCGCTCGGCGGCGTTTGCTGTATCATGGCGGCAGCCCTTCCGTCAAATTTCCGAAATTTTCCGGCGCAATTGCTTTCTTTCCTGCACAGTGTTAAACTGATTCCAGACAAAGGGCAGCCCTGCATAGCGGCGGGGTGCCTGTGCAGGAAAGATTGAGAGGGAAAAGCACCATGATCAAAAAATGGAGCGTGAGCTACCCGGCCGTCAACGGCACCGAGCAGCGCAGAGCGTACGTTTATCTGCCCACCATGTACGAGGCCGAGCCGGACCGCAGGTTCCCGGTGCTGTACATGTTCGACGGCCAGAACGTGTTTTTTGACGAAGATGCCACCTACGGCAAGAGCTGGGGCGTGGCCGACTATCTGGACTACACCGACACGCCGCTGATCGTGGCGGCGGTGGAGTGCAACGCAGGCCCCAACAACGAGCGTCTGGTGGAGTATTCGCCCTACCGGTTCGACGACCCCACCTACGGCCACTTCGACGGCAAGGGTCAGGCCACCATGAGCTGGTACATCCACCGGTTCAAACCCTTCATCGACCGCAACTTCCGCACCCTGCCCGACCGGGAGCACACCTTCATCGGCGGCAGCAGCATGGGCGGCCTGATGAGCCTGTACGCCCTGCTGCAGTATAACGATACCTTCAGTCGGGCGGCGGCCCTGTCGCCCTCCATCTGGGTGGCCCCGGACAAGCTGGCGGGCCTTGTGGGCCGGGCAAAGCTGGAGCCGGGCACCGTGCTGTACATGGATTACGGCTCCCGCGAGATGGGCAACCACGACGGCATGCGCTGCGGCTTTGCGGAGATGTGCAGCAAGGTGCTCACCCGCGGCATCCACCTCACCAGCCGCATCGTGCCCGGCGGCACCCACAGCGAAGCCAGCTGGGAAAAGCAGCTGCCCTTCGTGTTCCATACGCTGATGTACGAGCTGGAGGAAGCGTAAAAGCCTTCCCCCAAGGGGGAAGCCTGAATCAAGAAGGAGGAACCACTATGGAAATGCAGTATTTCAAGGATTACAGCCCCGCCCTTGGCCGGGATATGGAGTGCAAGATCTACGGCCATGCCGGACGGCCCATGCTGTACGTCCCCTGTCAGGACGGCCGGTTCTTTGACTTTGAGGATTTCCACATGGCCGACACCCTGGCCCCGTGGATCGAGTCCGGCCAGATCATGGTGCTTTCCATCGACACGCTGGACAAGGAGACCTGGTCCGACACCAACGGCGACCCCTACTGGCGCATCCGCCGCTATGAGCAGTGGCTGCGCTACATCGTGGACGAGGCCGTGCCCAAACTCCGCTACCTGTCCAAGGAGCGCAACGGCTGGGACGACCTGCCCGGCGTCATCGCCTTTGGCTGCAGTCTGGGTGCCACCCACGCAGTCAACCTGTATCTGCGCCGACCGGACATCTTCTGCGGCTGTCTGGCGCTCAGCGGCATCTACACCGCCCACTATGGCTTCGGCGACTACATGGACGAGCTGGTGTACCAGAACTCTCCCGTGGACTATATGCGGAACTTCCCCACCGACCACCCCTATATGGAGCTGTACCGGAACCAGAAGGCGGTCATCTGCTGCGGTCAGGGCGCCTGGGAGCAGCCGGACACCACCTGGTACCTCAAGCGCATCTTCGAGGCCAAGGGCATCCCCGTGTGGGTGGACCTGTGGGGCCACGACGTCAAGCACGACTGGGACTGGTGGTATAAACAGGTCGTGTATTACATGCCGTATATCCTGGGACAGCAGTAAAGCGAAATGGGACGAACCCTCTCAGGCGCTTCGCACCAGCTCCCCCGAAAGGGGGAGCTGGTGCAGTACCTTCCGGTAAAGCGTCAAAAGCTCGCCCTTCGGGAGAGCTGGCAGCGCCGCAGGCGTTGACTGAGAGGGTTTCGTTTTTATAGAGGAAAGAGGAAAATCATGAAGAATTTTATTTTTATCTCGCCGAATTTCCCCACCAACTACTGGCAGTTCTGCCGGGAGCTGAAGAACGACGGCATGAACGTGCTGGGCATCGGCGACCAGCCCTACGATGAGCTGAAGCCGGAGCTGAAGGACAGCCTGAACGAATACTACAAGGTGGGCAGCCTGGAAAACTACGATGAGGTCTACCGCGCCGTGGCCTTTTTTGCCTTCAAGTACGGTCCCATCGACTGGCTGGAGTCCAACAATGAATACTGGCTGGAGCGGGACGCTGCCCTGCGCACCGATTTCCACATCACTTCCGGCTTCCAGACCTCGGATATGCCCCGCATCAAGTACAAGAGCAAGATGAAGGAGTGTTACCAGAAGGCTGGCATCGCCACCGCCCGCTATCACATGGTGGACGATCTGGCAGGCTGCAAAAAGTTCGTGGAGGAAGTGGGCTACCCGGTGGTGGTCAAGCCGGACAACGGTGTGGGCGCTTCCGATACCCACAAGCTGGCCAGCGACGCCGAGCTGGAGGCCTTCCTGGCCTACAAGGCCAAGGAGCACCCGGATGTTGCCTACATCATGGAAGAGTTCGTCCGGGCCGAGGTGAACAGCTACGACGCCATCATCGACGGCAGCGGCAACCCCATCTTTGAGGCGGGCAACGTCAGCCCCATGTCCATTATGGATATCGTGAACAACGACGACAACTCCATCTACTACATCATCAAGGACCTGCCCGAGGACACCCGCGCCGCCGGCCGTGCCGCCGTCAAGAGCTTTGGGGTGAAGAGCCGCTTTGTCCACTTTGAGTTCTTCCGCATGACCGAGGATCAGGCCAGCATGGGCAAAAAGGGCCAGATCGTGGCTCTGGAAGTCAACATGCGCCCCTGCGGCGGCTTTACCCCGGATATGATCAACTTTGCCCGCTCCACCAACGTGTACAAGATCTGGGCTGATATGATCGCCTTTGGCGGTACCGATCTGCCGGTGGGCGAGCACTTCTACTGTGCCTTTGCCGGCCGCCGCGACGGCAAACACTTTGTGTACAGCCACGAGCAGATCATGCAGAAGTATCAGGACAACATGCGCATGGTGGACCGCATCCCCGACGCACTGTCCGGTGCCATGGGCAACCAGATGTATGTGGCGAACTTCTCCACCCGCGAGGGTATGGAGCAGTTCTACTCGGACGTGCTGGCTGTGACCGACGACACCAACGCCGCCGCACAGGCCGAGCTGGCACAGGTGCTGGCTCTGGGTGAGCCCGACGCCGCCCCGGCTGCTCCTGTCGCAAAGCCCACCGCCGCCAAGCCCGCCCGCAAGGCACGCAAGTAATTTCCGCATAAACGACAAAAAGCAGCCCGCCTCCGGAGTTTCCCCGGAGACGGGTTGCTTTTTGTCAGAGACTATGGTATTTTAAGGTTGCCCGTTGGGATAACGCGACGGGCAGAGCACTGCATTGCAACGGCAGGCGGTTGGCGCACACTTCCGAAAGGAGGTGAGAGCTATGCCGATTACTTTGACCTTCCATTTGTTTGGATTTACATTTACGATCAGAGTAAAACGCTGAAACCGCCACCGGCCAGGGTGACGGTTTCATTTGAAATCTAAACCACGGAGCCAACCGCTTGTCTGCGGTGCTCTTCTATAGATATTATAGCAACCTTCTGCAAGGGTGTCAAGCCTGCGGGAGGTTGCTTTTTTTCGTGTTACCGTTTTGTTGTCCCCTGCGCCAAAGTGTGGTATACTGGACCGGAAAAAACAAAAAATGAGGTATCATCTATGAAAATTCCTGCAAACGGCTTTACCCATGCCGGCAAGTTCCACGCCGACGATGTGTTTGCCACAGCGCTGCTGCAGATCCTGCGGCCGGACATCAAGATCACCCGCGGCTTTACCGTGCCCGATGACTTTGACGGCATCGTGTACGACATCGGCTTTGGCATGTTCGACCACCATCAGGAGCCGCGGGAGTACCGCGCCAACGGCGTGCCCTACGCGGCCTTCGGCCTGCTGTGGCGGGTGCTTGGCCCCGGCCTTGTGGGTGAGCGGCAGGCCCGGCTCATCGACGAGAACTTCATCCAGCCGCTGGACCTGAACGACAACACCGGCGAGCAGAACAGCCTGTGTGACGCCATCGGCTTCTTCAACCCCGTGTGGGACTCCAAGGAGGATCAGGACGCCTGCTTTTTCCAGGCTGTGGCGGTGGCAAAGCAGATCCTGGAACACCAGATCGACGCCGCCAACGCCGTGAACCGTGCCGACGAAAAGGTGCAGCAGGCCTACCGGAACTCCCGCGACGGCATCGTGGTGCTGCCCTGCTATCTGCCGTGGAAAAACGGCCTGTACAAGACCGATGCCCTGTTTGTGGTGTACCCCAGCCAGCGCGGCGGGTGGAGCGCCCAGTGCGTGACCGACCACAAGACCAAGCGCTCCAAGCTGCCCTTCCCCCAGAGCTGGGCCGGCCAGCCGCAGGAGGTCATCGAGCAGAAGAGCGGCATCCCCGGCATCAGCTTCTGCCACGCAAGCCGCTTTTTGATCACGGCCCAGGACAAGGAAACCGCCATTGCCGCCTGCCGTCAGGTGCTGCGCAACAATGGCCGCATCTGACCGCACGGCGCGGCCCAAGGCCGCCTTTGTGTATATGGTGCGTTGCACCGGCGGCCAGCTGTACACCGGTTGGACCAACGACCCCGCCGCCCGCCTGCGGGCCCACCGCAGCGGCAGGGGCGCGCGCTACACCCGCGCCCACGGGGCCGAGGGCTTTGCCTATCTGGAACGTTGCGCCGACCGCTGTGCCGCCCTGCGCCGGGAAGCCGCCCTTAAAAAGCTGCCCAAGGCGCAAAAGGAGCTTTTGTGCACGGCGTGGCAGGCCGCCGGACGCCCCTTTGCGGAGCACGGCGCGGGCAGTGCCGGTTAAATCCCGTCCAAAATTGTAAATTCTGGATGCAATATTGCCTTTTGGCTTGATTTGTGTTGCAATTTTGTTAGAATTGTGATAGACATAAAGTGTGAACGTGTCTGTTTTCAGGGGCGGCAGGCAAAGCCTGACACCCTGCAACAATTAAAGGAGGATGGAACGTGAGAAAAATCAACAAACTGGGCAAGCGTGCGGCCGCTCTGGTGCTGGCCGTTGGCCTTACCCTGTCCACGGCGGCTCCCGTGCTGGCGGCGGGCGCCGATGAGGTGCAGACCCCTGCAGCCCAGACCGAGCAGCAGGACGCTGACACCGACACGGAGGCTGACGAAGCCGATGTCGATACCGAGGCTGACGAAGCTGCTGCTCTGCCGGAGCTGTCCGAGGACCGGGAAGTGGCAGAGGAGGACGAGGCCGCTGCTCTGCCGGAACTGTCCGAGGACCGGGAAGTGGCAGAGGAGGACGAGGCCGTTGCCCTGCCGGAACTGTCCGAGGACCGGGAAGCCGCCGGGGCCGACGAGGATTGGGCTGCAGACGAGGCTGCCTTGTTGAAAGGACATAAGCATAGCTGGAAGAAAGAAAAAACGGTTGCCCCTACTTGCACAGAGCAGGGATATACCCTTTACAAGTGTGCGTATAACCTTTTCGGGGTCGGCTGCACGGCAACAAAAAAAGATGATTTCGTCCCTGCCCTGGACCACAACATGAGTGATTGGATCGTGGTGGCGGCTACCTGCACCACTGCCGGAGAAAAGTACAAGGTCTGCCAGCGCAGCGGCTGCAACCACAAGGTGGTAGAGGAGGGCTATGCAGAAGCCCATCCTGCCCTGGACCATGATTTTGAGGGCGCAGAGTGGGTCATTGAGGCCCCCACCTGCACCACCCCCGGCCAGCGGTATCAGGTGTGCAAGCGGGATGGCTGCAACCAGAAGAACATTGACGAGGCTTATGCAGAAGCCCACCCTGCCCTGGGCCATGTCTGGGGCAAGTATGTAGACGACGACAAGCCCGGCTGCCAGCAGCAGACCGAGACGGCCCACTGCACCCGGGAGGGCTGCACCGCTACGGACACGGAAGACCGGGCCAACTTTGGCCCCGGCGGCAACCCCCTGCCCCACAAGTACACCACTTATAAGGGCCTCGATGAGATTCTGGGCGTTCCCACCAAGTACAAGAGCACCTGCGACTATGGCTGCGGCACTACCAAGGAATTTGGCGCACTCGACAAGGACGTGGTGGTAGATAAGACTACCCAGGGGGCCATGGACACTGTGAAGGTGGACGACATGACCGCTGACGAGCGTGCCAACCAGATCATCGACGACGCCCTGAAGGCTGCCCAGGAGGCAGTAAAGCAGGCCAAGACCAAGAAAGAAGCCATTGCGGCCCTGGACCAGATCTCTGCTACGGTAAAGAGCGAGCTGTCCAGTATGAAGATCAGTGTAGGCAAGCTGAACAAGGATGTGAGTATCGACCCGAAGGACCTGGAAAACATCCTGAAGCCTCTGGATACTACCATTGACAGCCTGAAGGGTAGCCTGGACGACAGCTTCCTGTCCCAGGAGACCATTACCAGCCTGGTGAACAAGCTGGCTACCGATGTGCCTGCCAGCACCGCACCGGAGACCGGCATCAAAAAGCTGATCTACAATACGGTGTACGATGCCATTTATAACCTCACCGCAAAGGACGACGAGAAAAAGACCACCGACAGTATGCCGGATGTAAAGAACATGGTGCTGCAGCTGGTCAGCGACGTGGCGAAAAGTGACGAGGGCTGGAATACCATGACCGACGCCCTGGTGGACGACGCTGTGGAGCTGGCCCTGGACGAGGTCATGAAGGATAAGACCTACGCCATGCTGCTGAAGACCAAGCTGGGTGCCTCCACTGTGGAGGAGGTCCGGGCCGAGGTCAAAAAGCAGCTGGTCAACGACCCCACCTTTATGAACAGCGTCCGTGCCCAGGTCCAGAAAGCTGCCGACGAGGCCTCTAAGGGGGTCAGCCAGGGCTGGTCCGACCAGAAGGTGCTGGACCGTCTGCAGGCCAACCTGCTGCCCATCAGCGGCCTGGTGGCCAATAAGATCGACGAGCTGGGCAGCAGTGCCGGCAATATCGCCGATAACAAGGTGGACGATACCGTCCACAAGTTCCTGCCCGGCAAGCTGGGAGACTGGGTCAGTGATAAGGTGGGCAACAAGGTCAACAACATTGTCCAGAACAAGGTCAATGATCTGGGCGGCCAGGTCACCGACCTCATTGATTCCTTTATCAAGCAGTTCACCTGCGGTAAGCACGAGTATGGTGATTTCGAGATCCTGAAGAACCCCACCTGCACCGAGAAGGGCCAGAAGGGCAAGATCTGCAAGAAGTGCGGTAAGATCACCGAAAAGACGGACATCGACGCAGCCGGCCATACCCCGGTGACCGACCCCGCTGTGGCTCCCACCGAGACCACCGACGGCCTGACCGAGGGCAGCCACTGCAGCGTCTGCGGTGCTGTGCTCCAGGCTCAGGAAGTTATCCCCATGCGGGACCCCACCATTGATACCTGGTTCAGCCGTGCCGCTACCACCGAGGCCGACGCCAAGGCTGCCGGTTTTGACAGCGTGGACGCTGCCAACGCCGCTCTGGACGCCGCCCTCACCGCTGCAGGCTTTGACCCGGCCAACGCCGAGCACTTCACCGTGCAGGTCAACAGCAGCATCGGCGTGCTGCCCAACGACCGCTTCTCCGAAAGCGGCGTGACCGGCAAGCTCACCCTGCCGGAGGGCACCCGCGGCAAGACCGCACAGACCTATTATGCCGTGCAGATGTTCACCGCCGACACCCGGTTCCACAAGGCCGGTGACGTGGTGGTGACCCCCGTCAGCATCGACACTTACGCCAAGACCGGCCTTGAGCTCACCGTGTACAGCGAGGCTGTCATGGCCATTGCATGGAAGGCCCAGTAACCCCTTACATACCCCATAAAACCGCAGGGAGCGGCTCCTGAGACCGGGAGCCGCTCCCTTTTTGCGTGTTGGTCGGCGTGCTCGCCCTCTCAGCTTCGCATCCGCTCAGCAGCTCCCCCAAAGGGGGAGCCAAGGGCCTGACCGTAACGCCGACGGCGGCACCGACCCCTGAAACGGAACTTACCCTGAGCGCCGCCCGGCACACTGCCCGGCGGCGCTCGTCTGCGTTTTGGGCGGCCTGCCCAAAAGGCCCGGCAGGGGCCCCGGCAGACTGCATGAGAATATACACCTGCATTGCATAATATGCGAATATATTCTCTTAAAATTGCATAAAGATGCAATTTGAACCAAAACGCCGTGCAAAGCCGCCCAAGGTTTGGCGGTTTTTAGCATTGACGAAAAAGCCGTACGGCGTATAATAAAACCATCCGAAGCGAACCGCAGATAGAGGGTGCAAGAGGGACGCTTGCATCAGGGAACAAAAGTGTATTTTTATAAAGGAGCGTTCATTATGAAAAAGCAGGATATCAAAAAAGTAGTGCTGGCTTATTCCGGCGGTCTGGACACCTCCATCATCATTCCCTGGCTGAAGGAAAACTACAACA
>OLSO01002560.1_pt1 | contig 10891 bp, 9 predicted proteins | sample 1672441 | NCBI WGS metagenome assembly OLSO01 (sample SAMEA3136686, study PRJEB25190) | human gut metagenome | biome: human gut; feature: human-associated habitat; material: faeces | place: Austria | collected 2013 | reverse complement strand
CTGAATTCAATGCAATGGACACCGCCGCCTTCAAGGGCGTGTGGGTATTCTGCGAGCAGCGCGAGGGCGAGATCCAGTCCATCAGCTATCAGCTGCTGAGCGAGGGCCGCAAGCTGGCCAATGACCTGGGCGTTGAGCTGGCAGGCGTTGTCATGGGCAGCGGCCTGGCCGAGGCTGACCTCAAGACGCTGGGCGGCTACGGCGCTGACCGCGTTTACAACATCGACAGCCCCCTGCTGAAGGACTACACCACCGATGGCTATGCCAAGGCGCTGTGCGACCTCATCATGGACAAGAAGCCCGAGATCATGCTGATCGGTGCGACCAACCTGGGCCGCGACCTCGGCCCCCGCTGCGCAGCCCGTCTGCACACCGGTCTGACCGCCGACTGCACCCATCTGGACGTCGATGTCGAGAAGTACAAGAACTTCCTGCGCACCACCTCCAACATTGATGTGGACAACACCAAGTTTGAGGAGAACACCAACCTGAAGATGACCCGCCCCGCTTTCGGCGGCCACCTGATGGCTACCATCATCTGCCCGCGCTTCCGCCCGCAGATGTCCACCGTCCGCCCCGGCGTCATGCAGATGCAGGCGTTCGACCAGGCCGGTGCTGACAAGGTCGTCGTCGAGAACGTTGCTCCTGCTCTGACTGCCGACGACATCCATGTTCAGGTGCTCGACATCAAGAAGAGCGCCGAGAAGCTCGTTGACCTGATCGGTGCCGACGTTGTCGTCTCCGTGGGCCGCGGCATCTCCGCTGACCCCGAGAAGGGCATCAAGCTGGCCGAGGAGCTGGCTGAGGCTCTGGGCGGTGTTGTCGGTGCTTCCCGCGCCGTCACCGACGAGGGCTGGCTGTCTGCCGACCATCAGGTCGGTCAGACCGGCAAGACCGTGCATCCCCGCATCTACGTTGCACTGGGCATCTCCGGTGCCATCCAGCACGTTGCCGGTATGCAGGATTCCGAGAACATCATCGCCATCAACAAGAACGAGAACGCCCCCATCTTCGATGTTGCCACCTACGGCATCGTCGGCGATCTGTACAAGGTCGTTCCCGAGCTCATCAAGGAGATCAAGGCTGCCAAGGCTTGATTCTGCCCGTAATCAACAAGAGCCGTGCCCCGCAAAGGGCACGGCTCTTTGTTTTTTGTATTGCTCAGTCTGCCACAGCCGGAGCGGTCAGCAGCTCCGGGGGCAGTTCACTCTCGTCCTCATTGACGAGAGAATCATCGACATCAAATGTCGCACCAAAGGCCTTTGCGGCAGCATCCGCCACCAGATCGGCATCGACCAGCTCACTGTCTGCCATGACATACAGCAGCTTATCATCAAAGCTGACCACGCGGGCCTTATCTGCCTCCACGCAGACCCACTTGCGCATACTGATGTTTTCCTCCATCGAATCGGCAATCTCGCGGGCATCGGCCTTGTCCTTGAGGCGCAGCAGCACCAGGCTGTACGCCTGGCTTCCGGTCATCGGCTCGCTGACTACTGCGGCATCCACCTTGTCCACATTGTCCGCGGTCAGCCCCGCCAGATAACCGTACCAGCTCTCGTCGGTCAGGTCGATGGCCACCGTCTCCATGCCCATCAGGTCAACCGGCTGGACGTTATAAATAGCATCCACCATCTCGCTCAGCTCCGCGTCCGGCTGCGGCTCGGCGGTCTCACCGGTATCCTCGTCGTCAACGCTGAACTCCGGGTCCAGCTCCGCGCCTTCCTCGGGTCTTGTGGCAGGTTGGTTCGCAAGATCGTTGCTGTCAGCCTTTTGGCTGCCGCAGGCAGACAGGAACAGGGCGGTCAGCAGGGCTGTTGCAAAAAGCAGCTTTTTCATCGTAAAATTCCTTTCTCAGTCAGAATATTCTCGGGCGCAAAGCGTGCGTCCCAGTCGTCGCAGGGCAGCTCGTCCAGCAGCAGGGCCTCGGGGCAGAGCAGCAGCCCCGCTCCCTTATAGTATGCCAGAAATCGGTCATAATACCCGCCGCCGCGCCCCAGCCGGACCCCGTCGCGGCTGGCGGCCAGGCAGGGGACAAGGGCCAGCGCCGCGGCGTATCCCGCCGGGTCGGCGGCGGGCAGGTCGGCGGGCGGCTCCTGAATGCCGAACGCCCCGGGCCGCAGCAGGCGCAATGCCGGTATTTCCACCCAGTCCATCTCGGTTTTGCTCCGCACGCGGGGCAGCAGCAGGCGCTTGCCGTCGGCCAGCGCGCGTCTTAGTATTTCCGCCGTGTCCGGCTCATCCGGCATGGCCGCAAAGGCCAGCACTGCCCCGGCACTCTGCCATTGCGGCAGGCTGAACAGCGCCTGCGCCATACCGCGGCCCACAGCCGCCATATCCAGTTCCGTGCGCCGGGCCTTGGCCCATGCGCGGGCTTCGCGTTTTGTCATTCTGCACACCACCTTCCGGGCTATCATACCATATCTGCCCTCCACTTAACAAGACGGAAAAGCCGTCCTGTTGTTACAGCAGCGACAAAATTTTTCCGCCATCTTGCCCGGCGCAGTGAAATAGAGTATAATATATCCTGTATCGCTATGTATTAGACTAATGAAATATAAAAAGGAGATTCCAAACCATGAGCAAGTTCAATTTCATCAAGACCGATATTCCTGACGTGCAGATCATCGAGCCGACTGTTTTTGGCGATGACCGCGGCTATTTTATGGAGACCTACCAGATCGACGAGTTCGCCGCAGCGGGCATCGACAAACCCTTCGTGCAGGATAACCAGAGCCGCTCCACCAAGGGCGTGCTGCGCGGCCTGCACTTCCAGACCAAGCACACTCAGGGCAAGCTCGTCCGCGTGACCCTGGGCGAGGTGTTCGACGTCGCCGTCGACTGCCGCCCCAACAGCAAGACCTTCGGCAAGTGGGTAGGCGCAACGCTGTCCGCCGACAACAAGAAGATGCTCTGGATCCCCGAGGGCTTCGCCCACGGCTTTGTCGTGCTGTCCGATGTGGCCGAGTTCTGCTACAAGTGCACCGACGTCTACGACCCCACCGCCGAGGGCGGCATTCCCTACGATGACCCGACGGTCAACGTGCAGTGGCCCGACTGCGGCTGCGAGCACAAGACCAGCGCCAAGGACAAGGAGCACACCCCGTTTGCCGCCCAGAAGTTCGAATATTTTGAGAAATATTGAGGGTAAACCGTGCAGAAACTGAAAGACACCTTCGCAGGCTTCTGGAAATACCGTTACCTGCTGCAAAACCTGATTTCCCGTGATTTCAAGCTGAAATACCGCCGCAGCGTCCTGGGCGTGGCGTGGAGCGTGCTGAACCCGCTGCTGACCTGCCTGGTCATGTGGGCCGTGTTCGGTGCGCTGTTCAACCAGCGCGGTCAGGGCATCGAGGACTTCCCGCTGTTCCTTATCATCGGCCAGCTGATGTTCAACTTCTTCCGCGAGAGCACGACCATGGCCATGGAAAGTGTGCTGAAGAACGGCCCGCTGCTGCGCAAGGTCTATATTCCCAAATACATCTTTCCGCTGGAAAAGTGCTGCTTTGCGCTCGTCAACTTCTTTTTCAGTCTCGTGGCTCTGTTTATCGTCGCGCTGCTGACCTGGTCGCACATCTCGATCGGGACTGTGCTGCTGGCCATTTATCCCCTTGTGATGCTGTTTATTTTCAGTTTGGGCATCGGGCTGATTTTGTCCACGCTCTACGTTTTTGTGCGTGACATCATGCATATCTGGGAGGTCTTTTGCACACTGCTTGTCTACGGCAGCGCCATCTTCTACGACCCGCGCCAGATGGAAAGCTGGATGCAGTACGTCATCAACCTGAACCCCATCTACTGGTACATCACCGCCGTGCGTTCCTGCGTCATGTGGGGCGAGGGGCTGACCCCCAACATGGTGCTGATTCCGTTCCTCTGTGCCGCGCTGAGCCTGGGCCTCGGCATCTGGGTGTTCAAAAAGAATCAGGACAAGTTCGTCCTGTACATGTAAGGGGGCATCGAAATGGCAGAGCAGAAACCCATCATCTCCATCGACCATGTTTCGATGCGCTTCAACCTCTCCAAGGAAAAGCACGAAAGCTTGAAAGAGTACTTCGTCGCGCTGCTGCACGGCGGTGTGCGGTTTGACGAGTTCTTCGCGCTGGACGATGTATCGTTTGATATTATGCCCGGTGATTTCTACGGCCTCATCGGCCTGAACGGCAGCGGCAAGTCTACGCTGCTGAAAGTGATTTCCGGCGTCTACAAGCCCAGCGCCGGCAAGGTCACGGTCAACGGTACGATTGCGCCGCTGATCGAATTGGGCGCGGGCTTTGACATGGACCTGACCGCACGGGAAAACATTTATTTAAACGGCACCGTGCTGGGCTACACACCCAAGTACATCGACTCAAAGTTCGACGACATCGTCGAATTCAGCGAATTGCAGGAGTTTCTCGATGTGCCGCTGAAAAACTACTCTTCCGGCATGGTCGCGCGTCTGGCGTTCGCCGTGGCAACGATAACGAAGCCCGACATCCTGATTGCCGACGAGATCCTGTCCGTCGGTGACTTCCTGTTTCAGGAGAAGTGTGAGAAGCGCATGGCCGAGCTGCTGTCCGGCGGCACGACGGTCATTCTGGTCAGCCACTCCATTGACCAGATTGAGCGTATGTGCAACAAGGTAGCCTGGCTCGACCACGGCCATCTGCGCCGCATCGGCGCGACGAAGGAAATTACCGCCGAGTACCGAAGGTTCGAGAAAAAGGACGCCATGCCGGCCAAAGTCACCGAGGAATAAGCTATGTCCGAGAACACGAAACCGAACAACGAGCGCCCTGCCGACCTGGCCGTACAGGACAGCGTCGGCGGCATGGCGCGGCGGCTTTTGAACCCCGCCCACCTGCGGGACCTCGCGGGGCGCGGCGTCAAGACCCTGCGGGAGCAGGGGGCCGAGCAGCTCTGGCGCGATGTGAAATTCCGCGTCGGGCTGGCGATGCACCACGACGACTGGCGGCACCGCGCCGACATTCCGCTGCGCCGGGAGCTGAAGGCCCAGCGCGCCGCGCACCTGCAGGGGCCGAAGATCAGCATCATCGTGCCGCTGTACAACACGCCCGCCAAGCTGTTTGACGAGATGCTGCAAAGCGTCGTCAGGCAGACCTACACAAACTGGGAATTGGTGCTGGTGGACGCATCCGACGCCGACAAGCGGCTGGAGCGCCGTCTGCCCAAGGCTGTGCCCGGCACGATTGTTTATGAGCCGATTGAAAACGGCGGCATTGCCCTCAACACGACCCGCGGATTTGCGCTGGCGCACGGCGAGTACATCACGCTGCTGGACCACGACGACGTGCTCTACCCGAACGCGCTGTTCGAGGTTGTGCAGACGATACAAAACACCGGAGCGGATTTTGTCTATAGTGATGAAATCGTTCTCTCCGCCGATTTGAAGGAGCTGGGCGGCTACCACTTCAAGCCCGACTTTGCGCCCGACTACCTGCGTGGGGTCAACTTTATCACGCATCTGGCGGTGTTCAGCCGTCCGCTGCTGGACGCGGCGGGCGCGTATGAGTCGAAGGAGTTTGACGGTGCGCAGGACCATGATTTGATCCTGCGCCTGACAGAAAAAGCACAGCGCATCGAGCATATCAAGAAGGTGCTCTACATCTGGCGTGCCGCGGCCGGCTCCACCGCCGCGGGCATGGAGGCCAAGCCCTACGCCGTCGCGGCGGGGGAGCGCGCCATCGACGCGCAGCTCAAGCGTCTCGGTCTGCCGGGCCACGCCATGGCCGTGCCCGACGCGCCCGGCGCATTTCAGGTGCGGTACGAGCTGACCGGCCACCCGAAGATCAGCGTACTGATCCCCAGTAAAGACCACATTGACGACCTGGACCGCTGCCTGACGAGCCTGTACAAAAACGCGGGCTACGACAATTTTGAGGTCATCGTCATCGAGAACAACTCCACCGACCCGGCAACGTTTGCCTATTACGAGACACTGCCCAGCCGCTTTGCCGACTGCCGCGTCGTCTACTACAAGGGCGCGTTCAACTTCTCGGCCATCAACAACTTCGGCGCGACGTTCGCCGAGGGCGAGCACCTGCTGCTGCTCAACAACGACATTGAGGTGTTGTCCCACGACTTCCTGCGCGAGCTGCTCAGCTACAGCCAGCGGCCCGACGTAGGCGCGGTGGGCGCGAAGCTCTACTACCCCGACGACACGATCCAGCACGCGGGCGTGCTGATGGGCATCAACGGCAGCGCGGGCCACAGCCACAAGAGCTACCCCCGCACCGCTGTGGGGGACATGTACCGCTTGGTCACGACGCAGAATTATATGGCCGTGACGGGTGCCTGCCTGATGACAAAAGCGTCGCTCTACCGCGCATTTGGCGGGCTGGACGAGGAAAAGTTTGCCGTCGCCTACAACGATGTGGATTATTGCTTAAAGCTGTGGCAGAAGGGGCTGTTGAACGTTTACACCCCGCGCGCCGAGGCCTATCACTATGAGAGCAAGAGCCGCGGTCTGGACACCTTAAGCGAGAACGCCAAGCGGTATGAGCGCGAAAAGGCGAATTTCTACGCGAAATATCAGCAGTATATCGACAATTACGACCCTTATTACAACCCCCATTTCAACAATCTGTTTGAGAATTTCGGGTTGAAGTGATGGAGCCGAAGCGAAAAATCAACCGCCTGACGGAGTATGATTACGCCCAAAGCGGCGCGTATTTCATCACAATCTGCACGCATGGACGGCAGAAGATTTTGTGGGATAGCAATACGTTCACGGAAGTCGAGGATGTAGGGGCGAGCATTGCTCGCCCGCAGCACCCGCCCGCCTTATCCGAAGCGGGAAAAATCGTAGAGCAGTGTATTTTTGAAATTCCGACCCATTATCCGCACATTTCGGTAGAGAAATATGCGGTCATGCCGAACCACGTTCATTTGTTGCTGCTAGTCCAAAACGGGCAGGGCGGGCGACCAATGGTCGCCCCTACAGTCTCTACCGTTATACAGCAGTTTAAAGGTGTAGTTTCCAAACGGCTTTCCCACCCTATCTGGCAAAAATCCTTCCATGACCATATTGTGCGCACGGAGCAAGGGTACTCGCAAATTTGGCAATACATCGATACCAACCCCCAACTTTGGCACAAAGACTGCTTTTATGAGGAGCCATCCCATGAGCCTTGAAACGAAACGCATCAAAGAACTGTTCGGCTATGCGCGGACGCTGACGAAAGAACAGGGCGTCGGCGTCATGGCCGGGCGGGCCGTCGGCTTTTTTAAGCGGCGGTTCTTCGGCAAAAAAGCGCGGTATCTGCCGTCGAAGCAAACGCTGGAGGCCCAGCGTGCCGACGCAGCCGCCCGCGCCGACGGCTGGCCGACCATCAGCATTCTGACGCCGCTGTACAACACACCGCCGCAGTTTTTGCAGCAATTCCTGGACAGCGTGCAGGCCCAGACCGCGCCGAACTGGCAGCTGGTTCTGGTAGACGCCAGCGACGGTGCCCACCCCGACGTGGGCGAGACCGTCCGCACCCGCGCCGCGCAGGACAAGCGCATCGTCTACGCCAAAATCGAGAACAAGGGCATTGCCGCCAATACGAACGAGGCCGCGAAGCTCGCAGCGGGTGAGTATCTGGCCCTTGCCGACCACGACGACATGCTCGCGCCTCATGCCGTCTATTGCATGAGCAAAGCGCTGGCCGAGAGCGGCGCGGCGTTTGCCTACAGCGACGAGGCCCTGTTTGAGAAAACGCCCGAGCACCCGCGCGTCGGCCACTTCAAGCCCGACTATGCGCCCGAGTACCTGATGGCCGTCAACTACATCTGCCATCTGGCCGTGTTCAAAAAATCGCTGTTCGACGCCGTCGGCGGTGAGCGCCCGGCCTGTGACGGTGCGCAGGATCACGACTTATTTCTGCGTCTCATCGACGAAATGCAGCGCCGTGACCCCGCAGCCAAGCCGCTGCACATCCCGCAGGTGCTGTATTACTGGCGCGTGCACGCGGCGTCCACCAGCGGCGGCACGGCGGCCAAGCCCTATGTGGAAAAAGCTGCGCAAAAGGCCGTGGCCGACCATCTGGCCGCCACAGGGCGGCAGGGCAGGGTGGAGCCGGGCAAATTCCCGGGCACCTGCCATGTGGTGTGGGACATTCCCGAGCCGCAGCCGCTCGTGTCAATTTTGATTCCCAACAAGGACCACACCGACGATTTGGAAAAATGCCTGCACAGCATCTACGCCAAAACGACCTACGAGAATTTCGAGGTCATCGTCATTGAGAACAATTCCACCGACCCGGCCACAGCGGCCTACTACAAAAAACTGCCGGAGCGGTATGACCGCGCGCGGGTCGTGACTTACAAGGGCGGCTTCAACTTCAGCCGCATCAACAATTTTGGCCGCAGGTACGCGGCGGGCAAGTACCTGCTGCTGCTCAACAATGACGTCGAGGTAATCAACGGCGACTGGCTCACCCAGATGGTGGGCGAGTGCAGCCAGCCCGGCGTCGGCCTCTGCGGGGCAATGCTCTACTATCCCGACGACACGATCCAGCACGCCGGCATCATCACGGGGCTGGGCGGCTACGCCGGGCACAGCCACAAGTACCACAAGCGCGACGGCAGCGGGTATATGTTCCGGCTGGCCACGGTGCAGGATTTCTCCGCCGTGACAGCGGCCTGCCTGCTGGTGCGCACCGCCGTTTACGACGAGCTGCACGGCCTGGATGAGGAGTTCACGGTTGCCTACAACGATGTGGACTTCTGCCTGCGTGTGCGCGACGCGGGCTGGCGCATTGTCTGGACGCCCTACGCCGAGCTCTACCACTACGAAAGCAAGTCCCGCGGCTCCGACGAGAACGATCCCGCCAAAAAAGCACGCTTTGACGCCGAGCATGAACGTCTCTACGCCGTGCACGGGCGGGAGAATATTCTGCACGACCCCTATTACAGCCCGTCGCTGTCGCTGGATTATGAGGATTTCCGCGAGAGCGGGGATTTGCGGAATCTGAAATGAGTTGATTGCCTTCCCCCGTGGGGGAAGGTGCCCGAGGCCCCGACCGAGGGCGGATGAGGGGCGGGTTTGCCCTATTGCCCGTCAGTGGGAAATTCCCGGTAAGTTTGCCCCTCATCCGTCAGTGGGCGGGGCCGCTGACAGTTTCCCCCTCTGGGGAAGCCATACTGACAAAAAATGCACGCCGTAAATTTCACGGCGTGCGTTTTTATTATTCCTTTTTATCCGGCGGGAACTCACCCTGCTTTTCGGCTTCCAGGCGGCTCAGGCGGGCTTCAAGCTCGGAGATGCGCTGGTTGACAATATCCGGCAGATCCTGCTGGTCCAGATCGTCCGCCGGGCAGCACTTGATATTGCCGACGCGGACGATCTCCGCGGGTACACCGACGGCAGTGGCGTTGGCGGGCAGGTTCTTCAGCACAACGCTGCCCGCGCCGACGCGGACGTTGTCACCGATGTAGACCGGGCCCAGCACCTTCGCGCCCGCGCCGATCAGCACATTGTCGCCCAGCGTCGGATGGCGCTTGCCGGTGTCCTTGCCGGTACCGCCCAGGGTGACGCCGTGGTAGATCGTGCAGTTGTCACCGATCTCCGTCGTCTCACCAAAGACGATGCCCATACCGTGGTCGATAAAGAGCTTGCGCCCGATCTTGGCACCGGGGTGGATCTCGATGCCGGTCAGATGGCGCGCCAGCTGGCTGACGAAACGGGCCAGGAAGAAACACCGGTGGTTGTACAGAAAATGTGCGATCTTGTGCGTGACCAGCACATGAAAGCCGGGGTACAGGATGATGACCTCCGCCACATTGCGCGCGGCAGGGTCCTTATCGCGGATATTTTTTGCATCTTCCCAAAGGCCCATAGTTCGTTCCTCTTCCCATTTACCATACTTATTATAAATATACCACAAAGCCGGACAAAGTGCAATGCTGTACGCGCCGCGCGCGGATTTTTGCGGATTTTGTCAAATCCTCCAAAAGTCAGCACAAAAATCTATAAAATCCTTACTTTTGCAAAAAGCCCGTTTGCATTGACACCGCCGTCCCTGCATGGTACAATAAGTAAAACGTAGGTAAAGTCATAGGAAGGAGTGTGCCGGGATGATGCGTTTTATTTCTGTCTTTAAAAATCACGGCGCAGTGTTCTTTCCCGTCGCTGCTTTGTGTGTGACTTTTTGACTTTTCCCTTTTTGGGAAAAGTTTTTTTTTGCAAAAATATCCCTGCGGGATGTTTTTGCATGGGGCTTTGTAGGGGCGAGCATTGCTCGCCCGCAGGCCGTTTGCCTCATGCGCGGCTTTCCCGCAGAAGCTCAACCACGCAAAGTTGACGGGCGAACAATGTTCGCCCCTACACTCTCAGCTATGACAAAGTTTCCTATTTTTAAGGAGGTTCCCACCATGCTGATCCGCAACGCAAAGGACAGCGCGGGCAAGGCCATTGAGGTCTGGCTGCGCGACGGAAAAATTGCCGCTGTCGGTCTGGGGCTGCTCGTCCCGGAAGGGGAGGAGGTGCTCGACGCGAAGGGCCGCACGGTCCTGCCCGCCTTCATCGACACCCACTGCCACTGGCGCACCCCCGGCTTTGAGTACAAGGAGGACATCTCCACCGGCTCCGCCGCGGCTGCCGCGGGCGGGTACACCTTCGTCAACCTGATGCCCAACACGAAGCCGGTCTGCTCCAGTGCCGAGATCGCCCACGCCATCGAGGCTGAGGCCGCCCGCGTCGGCCTGTGCGACGCAAACCAGACCGTCTCCATCACGAAGGATTTCGACGGCAAAACGCTGGATCATCTGCTGACCCTGCCCGAGGACATCAAGTTCATCACCGAGGACGGCAACGGCGTCATGAACAACGCCGTCATGGCCCGTGCGTTCGCGATTGCCACCGAGCGCGGCCTGACCATCATGTCCCACGCCGAGGACCGCGAGA
>OLSO01002559.1_pt1 | contig 10895 bp, 11 predicted proteins | sample 1672441 | NCBI WGS metagenome assembly OLSO01 (sample SAMEA3136686, study PRJEB25190) | human gut metagenome | biome: human gut; feature: human-associated habitat; material: faeces | place: Austria | collected 2013 | reverse complement strand
AAAAATTTTGCCGCCCAGGTTGGTACCCGTGGCAATGACCACACACTTTGCGCTGTACTCCCCGTTCAGCTGGGTCACAACGCCCTTGACATGGCCGTTCTCCACCTCAATGCCCACCACCTCGGCCTGATGGATGGCAAGGCCGGGCGTGAGTTCAAGGGCGTGCTTCATATATTCGTGGTAGCGCTTGCGGTCGGTCTGAACGCGCAGGGCATGAACGGCAGGGCCTTTGCCCTTGTTCAGCATCCGGCTCTGCAGGTAGGTGGCATCCGCCGCAAGGCCCATCACACCGCCCAGCGCATCCAATTCGCGTACCAGCGTTCCTTTTGCAGTTCCGCCGATGCTGGGATTGCAGGGCATGTTGCCAATGGCATCCAGGCTCATGGTAAACACCGCCGTTTTGGCACCCAGCGTGGCAGCAGCGTGGGCCGCTTCAATGCCAGCGTGGCCCGCGCCTATTACGATCACATCGTAATCTCCAAGATGATTCATACTTTTCCTATACTTTCCTCTATGGTTCAATCTGCTGTTACCCGGCAGAGCGGCTGGAAGTTTCTCCGAGGACCGTCCGCTGGGGTGGGACCCTGTTGCCGCAGGCAATAGGGCGGGCGATGGAATGGCCCGTTTCGTGTCCGAGGAGAAAGCTGCCAGACGGGCTGCCCTCCGTTACTTTCCCACACAGAACCGCTCAAACACTTCATTGATGACATTCTCCGACGCATTTTCGCCGGTGAGGTCACAGAGGGCATCCAGCGCATCGTCCACACAGACCGATACGGCATCCAGCCCGAACCCGCCGCTGACCGCATCCAGCGCACCGGCCACTGCATCCCGCGCGCGGGTGGCGGCAGCAAGCTGTCGCTGGCCCGAAAGGCTGGCAGCGTGGGGGTCGATGTTGTTGGTGCCCAGCAGGCGGGCAACGGCAGCAGCGATCACTCTGCGGCTCCCCTCTTCCTGGCAGCAGACCGGGAGCACCATGGCAAAATCGCATGCAATGATCTCTGCGTCAAACTGAGTGGGCTTGTCCTCTTTGTTGACCAGTGCAATGGCCGGGCGACCGGCGCACCGCTGCGCCAGCGCAAGATCCTCCCGGGTCAGAGGCTCAGAGCCATCGAACACCGCCAGGATCAGCCCCGCCTCGTCCAGCTTTTTCCAGCTGCGGCGGATGCCCTCGGCTTCGATCGCATCCTCGGTCTCCCGCAGACCGGCCGTGTCGAACAGGTTCAGCCGGATGTCCCCCAGCCGGACAGCCTGCTCCACCACATCCCGGGTGGTGCCCGCCACGGGGGTGACGATGGCCCGGTCGAACCCGGCCAGCAGATTGAGCAGGGTGGACTTGCCCGCATTGGGCCGCCCCACGATGGCACAGTCCACACCCTCCCGCAGGACAGCACCGGCATCATAATTCCGGATGAGGGTGTCCAGCTCTTCCTTCACGGCAGTCAGGGTGGATACCAGCTGGGCATCCTCCAGCGCGGGAACGTCCTCCTCGGGGAAATCCACCCAGGCAGTCAGATGGGCCTGCAGGGCGGTCAAGGCATCCTTTTCAGCCCCGATCTTCTTCGCCAGCGCGCCGTTCAGGGAGGCATTGGCCAGCGCCGCACCCTGTCGGCCATCGGCAGAGATCAGGTCCATAACGGCCTCGGCCTGGGTCAGCCCCAGCTTGCCGTTGAGGAAGGCGCGGCGGGTGTACTCGCCGGGGGCGGCGGGGACGGCACCGGCTGCGATGCAGCTTTCCACCAGCCGCCGGGCCACCGCACTGCCGCCGTGGCAGGAAAGCTCCACCACATCCTCGCCGGTGTAGCTGTGGGGTGCCCGGAAGAAGAGTGCCACGCCCTCGTCAAAGGCTTCCTCCCCTTCCATGAAATGCCCGAACAGGGCAGTATAGCCCTTGGCCTCCTCCACCCGCTTATCGGGATTGGCCGGGTGGAACACCTTTGCCGCCACGGCATAGCTTTCCGGGCCGGAAAGACGCACCACGGCAATGCCGCCTGCGCCGGGCGCGGTTGCAATGGCCGCGATCGTTGAATGTTCCATGTTGGTGCTCTCCCTCCGCTCTCAAATCAGAATTATTGTATCACGAAGCGACGAAAAAGGAAAGAGACAAAAAGCCCCCTTCCAGTTTTCCACCGGAAGGGGGCAGCATTGTGCAAAACTCAGCGGAGTTTACAGCTCGATCTTGCCGAAGCTGAAATCGGCAAAATCATCCACGCGCTCGGTGCGCTTGGGTGCCACGGGTGCGGCAGTTTCTGCGTCACGGGGAGCATAGGTGCGCTCGGGCACGCTGGAAGGACGGGGACCGCGGTTGCCTGCGGGGCGGCCATTGCGGGGACCGCCATTCCGGGGGCTGCTGCCGCGTCCGCCGCGGAAGCCGCCATTGCGGTTGCCGCCGGGGCGGCGGCCATTGCCCCGCGGGCGGCGCTCACCATAGGTGTTGTCGGTCTGGGCATCAGGAGCAGTGGAGTAGATGACCACACGGCGGTCACGGCCCTCCCCCTTGCTCTCGCTGCGCACACCCTCCATCTTGCCGATGGCAGAGTGGATGATGCGGCGCTCGTAGGGGTTCATGGGCTCCATGGCAAAGCTGCGGCCGGTCTTGCGCACCTTGGCACCAATGCGCTGTGCCAGGGCGGTCAGGTCGCTCTCGCGCTTGTCGCGGTAGCCGGCCACATCCAGGCCCAGCTTGATGTAATCGCCTTCCAGACGGTTGGCCACCAGGCTTGCCAGATAGGACAGGCTCTCCATGGTCTCGCCGCGGCGGCCGATCAGGGCACCCAGGTGCTCACCGTCCAGACGGATGATGGTGGCTTCGCCCTTCTGCACGGCGCTGAAGGTCACGTTCTCCACGCCCATCTTGGCAATGACTTCCTGCAGATACTCCACAGCAGCCTTGACCTTGGCGTTCTCTTCGATCACGATGGGGACCTCGGTCTCCTCGTCTGCGGCTGCGGCAGCAGCCGGGGCGGCCTGCTCTGCGGCAGGCTGCTCAACCTCGGCAGCCGGTGCTTCCACCGGTGCGGCAGGCTCTTCCACGGGGGCAGCGGGAACTTCCGGGGCAGTCTCCTGCACCGGAGCAGCCTCGGCCGCCGGAGCCGGGGCTGCGGCGGGCGCTGCCGGAGCATCGGGTTCTTCCACGCTCACGCACACCTTGGCAGGGGTGGTTTTCAGGCCCAGGAAACCGGTTTTCTGGGGCATCTCCAGCACTTCATAGCTGACATTCAGATCATCGGCCTGTACACCCAGCAGAGCGCAGGCTTTTGCGCGGGCTTCATCGACCGTCTTGCCGGTCGCTTCCTGCTTACGGATCATAACCGTTCGTCCTCCTTTATTCCTTGTCCTGCTTGTTCAGCTCACTCAGCGGCACGGTGCGCTCGTCCTTGTAACGCTCAGCGTCCAGCTGACGGGCATACTCCAGGCGGCGCTTGTTCATCTCGCTGGCAGACAGGTTCTTTTCCACGGTCTTGCCGGTCTTGGGATCGGTGACCTTCACGGTGGTGCTCTTCACGCCGCGCTTCTGCTGCTTTTTCTTTTCTTCGATCTGAGCTTCCACTTCTTTCCGCATCTTTTCGGGGTCATAGACCTTCCGCATAGCCTGGGTCTGCACGGTCATGACGATGTTGGAAATCACATAGTACAGAGAGAATGCCAGAGGATAGGTAAAGCAGAAGAACAGGTACATCAGGGGCATCAGGTACATGGTCACCTTCATGCTGCCCTGCATCTGCTGGCCGGAGGCCTTCATGCTGATGTGGGTGGACAGGAACATGGTGATCACCGACAGCAGGGGCAGCACCAGGTCCAGGGACAGGCCGATCTGGGGCACCCGGGTCAGGTCGATGCCCAAAAAGCTCATGTGCTGGCTGAACTCGGTGATGGTGGCGATCTGTGCCTCGGTAAAGCACTGCAGCAGGCCGCTGTTGCCGGCCAGCACCTGGGCAATGATGGTGGTGTCACGGGTAATGGCGGTAAAGGCCACGCCGGAGGCAGTCAGGGCCTCACCGGCAGCAGTCAGGGCAGCGGCGCTGATGTGGAAGATCCGCTCCAGAGGGTTATACACCACGCCGATAACGCCGAACATCACCAGGAAGTTCAGCAGCATGGGCAGGCAGCCGGCAGTGGGCTTGTAGCCGTAGTCCTGCTGCAGCTTCATCAGCTCTTCCTGCTGCTTTTCCGGCTTATCCTTGTACTTGGTCTGGATGTCCATGATCATGGGCTGGAAAGCGGACATCTTGGCCATGCTCTTCTGCTGGCTCAGCTGCAGGGGGATCTTGACGAGGTTGATCAGCAGGGTAAAGAGGATGATGTCCCAGCCATAGTTGGGGAGCAGCTTGTAGATCCACTCCATGACATAGCCCAGGGGCCCGCTTAGGATGTAAAAGAAGTTCATACCTTTGTCCATTCTGCCCCGCCTGTGGCACGGGACGTGTTATTTTTTATCGTAGGACACACCGCCCACAGTGCGATGCGTCACAAGAAGCTGAAATTCTATCCCCTATGCCGCTTTTCAAAGAGCCTGGCAGGCTCCAGGTGCCGGGCAGGGCTTTGCCACCGCCCCGGGGGCGGCACGGGGTCGTAGCCCCATTTGCCCAGGGGGTTGCACCGGGCGATGCGCCAGGCTCCCAGCAGGATGCCCTTGATGCAGCCGTGGGTCAGGATGGCCTGCATGGTGTAGTTGCTGCAGCTGGGGGTGAACCGGCAGCTGCGGCCGATCCATGGGCTGAGGGTATGCTGATAGGCCCGGATGGGCAGGCACAGGGCCCTGCGGCAAGCTGCCTGCAGACGGTTCATGCCTTTGCCTTCTCGTCCGCTGCCGGCTTTTTACGGGCCGGAGGCAGGGTGGCGGGCGGCGGTGCGTCCGGCTGCTTTGCCTTGTCCGGCAGGCCGGCCTGGGCAAACAGCTTTGCCACGATGCTGCTGAGCTGCCAGCTCTTGAGCCGCGGGGTCATGCCCCGGGCCACGAATACCAGATCGTAACCGCCGATGTTGTAATCCAAATGCTCGTCGATGGCGGCCTTCATCACACGGCGGGCGCGGTTGCGCTGCACGGCGTGGCCGATCTTCTTGGTGGCGGTCAGGCCCACGCGGGTGCGTTTGCCGCGGGTCTTGAGCACATACAGCACCAGAGCCTGGTTCACATAGGATTTGCCGCGGGCATACACGCGGCCAAATTCGTTGTTGCGGCGGATGGGACGGTAGCGCATTGCTTCGGCGCCTCCTTTCTCTTCTGCCCGGCACCAAGCCGGGTGCACAAAGCAGATTCTTTAGCCAGTATATCAAAATTTTTTCGACTTTAAAAGGCCCCATGGGCTTTTTGCGAAAAATTTTTCCGGTTTGCCGGAATTTTTCAAATAAAATAAGACCACCGATCCAGAATCAGCGGTCTTTTGTGCGCATATTGGGTTCTGCGCCGGATCTCGTCATAAAACGCGGGATCAGACAGTCAGGCTCTTGCGGCCCTTAGCACGGCGAGCATTGATGACCTTGCGGCCGTTCTTGGTGCTCATGCGGGTCAGAAAGCCATGAACTTCCTTGCGATGACGCTTCTTGGGCTGAAAAGTTCTCTTCATGGTTGTATCCTCCGTAAAAACTCGTCCCCGATGATGGGGTATTTCTGGTCCCAAAATGGGGACAGGCTTGCAATTCAACAGTATATCGCACAGTATGGCGTTCTGTCAAGCATTTTTTTCGCTTTCCTGCAAACTTTTTTGTGAAAAGATTTTCAACTTTTTCACCATTCTGCCGTGGAAAACCCGTCTGCCACAAGATATTGTGGCTTTTGGTCCGTCGCGCCACAACGCGAAAAACCCGACACAGGGCGGTCTTATTTTATGTATATAAAATTACCTTATAGAAATATAGACGCACAGAGATTTTTGTGGTATACTAACCTGGTATCAGCAGCATTGTTGAAAACTTCAATGGAGTGGATGTTTTTATGGATTCTTTCAAGGACGTTTTAGAGGCCGCCCAGGCGTACTGCAAAACGCAGATGGCCGAGCCGACCTATAATCTCTACATCGACGGCCTGGAGCCCATCAGCTTTGAGGACTCCAGCCACATCACCCTGTCGGTGCGCAACGACTTCATCTGCAAGATCGTCACCGACCGCTACCTGGGCCTGCTGAAGGAGGCCTTCAAGACCGTGCTGGGCTTTGACGTGGACATCACGCTGGTGGTGCCCAGCACCCCGCCCCATGAGGTGGTGCTGGCCCAGCAGTACGAGGCGAACCCCGCCTCCCCCCAGGGCAACTACGAGTTCACCTTCGAGAACTTCATCAAGGGCCCCTCCAACCAGTTTGCGTTTGCTGCGGCGCAGGCGGTGGCGGCCAACCCTTCCGGCGCTTACAACCCGCTGTTCATCTACGGCGGCTCGGGCCTTGGCAAGACCCATCTGCTGACGGCCATCCAGACCGAGATCAAGCGCACCCACCCCGATTTCGTCATCATGTACGTTACCTGCGAGCAGTTCACCAATGAGCTGATCGCCGCCATCCGCGCCGGCAGCACCGAGGACTTCCGCATGAAGTACCGCGTGGCCGACCTGCTGCTGGTGGACGATATCCAGTTCATCGCCGGCAAGGAGTCCACCCAGGAAGAGTTCTTCCACACCTTCAACTCCCTGCACGACGCCCACAAGCAGATCGTCATTGCTTCCGATCGCCCGGCCAAGGAGATCAAGAGCCTGGAAGAGCGCCTGCGCACCCGCTTTGAGTGGGGCCTGACCGCCGATGTCCAGCCGCCGGACTTCGAGACCCGCGTGGCCATCGTCAAGCGTAAGGCCGAGCTGCTGCACCTGGATCTGCCCGAGGATGTGGCCGAGTTCATCGCCAACCACCTGAAGAACAACATCCGCCAGCTGGAAGGCGCCGTGAAAAAGCTGAACGCCTACTACATGCTGGAGGGCATCCAGCCGGTGATCAGCGTGGCCCAGAACGCCATCAAGGACATCCTCAACGAGACCCAGCCCGTACCGGTGACCATCGAAAAGATCATCGGCGAGGTGTCCCGCACCTTCAACGTCTCCCCTGCCGACATCCGCGGCACCAAGCGCAACGCCAATGTGGCCTCTGCCCGCCGTGTGGCCATCTACATCCTGCGGGAGGTCACCGGCATGAGCATGGAGGAGATCGGCCGGGAGTTCTCCGGCCGCGATCACTCCACCATCGTCTACTCCCTCAAGACCATGGAACGGGACATGAAGAATGACCAGCACCTGCGCGAGACCGTGAGCGACATCATCAAGAACGTCAAGGCCTGAGACAGATTTTGACGTAAAAGTCATACTCATTTCAGGGTCTCACCCCAAAATATGGGGAAAAACCGGGGCAAAATGGGGAAAACAGACCCATATCTTGTGGTAAAATCGCAAACCTTTCCACACTTTCCACCAAGTTTTCAACATTCAACCCGTTCTTTCCACATCCGCTGTGGAAAGCGGGGCTTCTCTTCACGATTCCACAATTCCTCCACAACGCATTCACAATCCGGTGGAAACCAAAACCCCCGCATTCCGACAAGGCTTTTCCGAGTTTTCCACAAGTTCCCCACCCCCTACTACGGTTACTACAACAAGTTCAATAAGATAGACCGGTCAGCAGGCAATTCTGAAGAACAGACCCACAATACGACCGGTGAACAAAAAGGAGCGATTCTGGTTTGAACATTGTATGCGATAAAACCCTTCTCAGTGCAGCGATCGACGGCGTTTCCAAGGCCGTCACCATGCGGTCAGCCATCCCGGTGCTGGAAGGCATCCTGCTGAAAGCCGAAGGTTTCCAGCTTACCCTGACCGGCTATGACCTGGAAATGGGCATCGTGACCACCATCGAGGCCAACGTCAAGGAACCCGGCGAGATCGTGCTGAACGCAAAACTGCTCAGCAGCATGATCAGCCGGATGCCCGCCGGTCAGATCAGCATCCTGTCTGCCGACAACGGCAAGACCACCATCAAGAGCGGCGTGGCGGAATTCGAGATCCAGTCCATGGCCGCCACCGACTTCCCCGACCTGCCCAACACCGGTGCCGAGGAGACCCTGACCATCCCCACCGGCGTACTCCGGGACATGATCGACCGCACCCTGTACGCCGTGAGTCAGGACGAGAAAAAACCGGCTCACACCGGCGAACTGTTCGAGATCGAACCCGATAAGCTGACCATCGTGGCCCTGGACGGCTACCGTCTGGCCATCGTGGAGCGCCCGGTCACCGCCGTGAAGGACATCCGCATCATCGTGCCCAGCAAGACCATGACCGAAGTGGCCCACCTGCTGCCCAACGACGACGAAGAGCCGGTGCACATCTGTGCCAACCGCCGCTATGTGGTGTTCATGGCTGCCGGTTACACCATCATGAGCCGGCTCATCGAGGGCGAGTTCCTGAACTATCACAACGTGATCCCCGCCGGCAGCCGTACCCGGGTGACCCTTGACACCAAGGAGTTCATCGAGACCATCGAGCGTGCCTCTCTGATTATTACAGAGCGTTTAAAAAATCCCCTCCGCATTACCTTTACAGAGGGGAAAGTCGTGGTGCGCTGCCAGACGAATCTGGGCCGCGTGGTGGATGAATTCAACGCGCAGTGTGAGGGCGACGAGGTGGAGATCGGCTTCAACAACCGCTATCTGCTGGACGCTCTGCGCAACGCTCGCACCGAACAGGTGCGCATGGAGATCAGCGGCCCCCTGAGCCCGGTCAAGGTGCTGCCCGTGGATGGCAGCGATTTCCTGTATCTGGTGCTGCCCGTGCGCTTCAAGAACGACTAAGAAAGGCGATTTTATGCAGAAAATTCTCATTCATACGGAATTTATCAAGCTGGATGCCCTGCTCAAGTACGCAGGCCTGTGCGAGACCGGCGGCGAAGCCAAGGAGCTGGTGCAGGGCGGTGCCGTGAAGGTGAACGGCGAGGTGTGCACCATGCGCGGCAAGAAATGCCGTGCCGGTGATGTGATCGAGCTGGACGGCCAGTCCGTGGAAGTCGGGCAGGGCCAGTAATGCGGCTGCTTTCACTGGAAGTTACGAATTACCGCAACATTGCGTCGGCCCGGCTGGAACCCGGCCGGGAGCTGACGGTCATCTGCGGCAACAACGGTCAGGGCAAGACCAATCTGCTGGAGGCCATCTGGCTGCTTACCGGCGGCAAGAGCTTCCGGGGCGGCAAGGATGCCGAGCTTGTGCGCCGCGGGGAGACATTCGCGGTGCTGGAAGCCGTGACCCAGCGCACCCGGCAGGAAGATCAGGAGCCGGATGACCCGGCCCGGGTGCGCATCACGGTGGGCACCCCGGACGCACCCCGCCCCGGCCGCTATGCCTCGGTGAACGGGGCTGCCCCCAAGCGGGCGGCCGGTCTGGCCGGCAGCTTTCCCGCTGTGGTGTTCGACCCCGGACACCTGAGCCTGGTCAAGGGCGCACCGGAGGGCCGCCGCCGGTTTCTGGACGCGGCGTTGTGCCAGCTGTACCCCGGGTATCTGGCCACTTACCGCCGCTACGTCCGGGTACTGCAGCAGAAAAATGCGCTGCTGCGGCATTCTGCCACCGGGCAGGAGCGCCCTTATGCGGAAAAATGTGCTCTGCTGGAAGTGCTGAATGTGGAGCTGGCGGCGCAGGGCGAGCTGCTGCAGCAGCGGCGGCGGGATTACCTTGCCCTGCTGGGGCCGCTGGCCTGCGCCAACTATCAGGAGCTTTCCCACGGGGCAGAGCGCATGAGCATCCGCTATGCGGCCCAGTTTGCGCCGGGCGGTCTGGCCGATCTGCTGAAGCAGCGCCAGAACGAGGAGCTGCGGGCCGGGCAGAGCCTGTGCGGCGTCCACCGCGAAGATCTGGAACTGCTGCTGGACGATCAGCCTGCCCGTGTGTTTGCCAGCCAGGGACAGCAGCGCAGCGTGGTGCTGAGCCTGAAGATGGCCGAGGCCGCCGCTGCTGCCCGCATCACCGGCGAACACCCCGTGCTGCTGCTGGACGATGTGCTCAGCGAGCTGGACGAGGGCCGCAAGCAGTATCTGCTGACCCGCATGAAGGAAAAGCAGACCTTTGTGACCAGCTGCGATGACACCGCCTTCCTCAAGACGGACGGCGAGGTATACCGCATGAACGGCGGCGTGCTGAGCCGCGCCTGACAGCATGCAGAAATGTTGCGAAAATGGATGCATAAAACCTGCATGAAATGCTGAAATATCCAATCGGAACTGCACGAGGAAAATACAGTATGTATATTCATCTCGGACGCGATTATGTGCTGAACGACCGTGACATCATCGGCATCTTCAATCTGGAGACCACCACCATCTCCCCCCGCGGGCGGGAATTTCTGAACTACGCCCAGAAGAACGGGGCCGTGGTGAGCCTTTCGGATGAGCTGCCCCAGAGCTATGTTCTGGCAGACGGCGGCGTGGTGGACACGGTGTATCTTTCGGAGCTGTCCAGCGCCGTGCTGCGCCGCCGCGCCGAAAAGATGATCGAGTGAACACTGTGCAGCCGTCCCTTGCGAGAACCCCGCAGCCTGCAGGCGTGGAAAGTGCCTGCCGCTGCGTTTCCAGAATAGAGAAACAACACGATATCTACACGAAAAACAAAAAGGGAGAAAGGAAATGGCAGAAGAAATCATCACCAGCACCAATGCCGAAACCGCTACCGACCACGAGTATAACGCCAGCGAGATCCAGGTCCTGAAGGGTCTGGAGGCCGTGCGCAAGCGCCCCGGCATGTATATCGGCTCCACCGGCGAGCGGGGCCTGCATCATCTGGTCTACGAGATCGTGGACAACGCCATCGACGAGGCACTGGCCGGTTACTGTGACCACATCGAGGTCAAGATCCTGAAGGACAACATCATCCAGGTCACCGACAACGGCCGCGGCATCCCCGTGGACATCCAGGCCGACACCGGCCTGCCCGCCGT
>OLSO01002545.1_pt1 | contig 10949 bp, 10 predicted proteins | sample 1672441 | NCBI WGS metagenome assembly OLSO01 (sample SAMEA3136686, study PRJEB25190) | human gut metagenome | biome: human gut; feature: human-associated habitat; material: faeces | place: Austria | collected 2013 | reverse complement strand
AGCATGGAGTTACTCTGTTCGAGCGTGTAAAGAGCAGCCCGTATTCCAAACGTATCGTAGAAACTCTTGGTCTTGAGGGTGCGCTTCGTGTTTCTCCGCTTCACTGCCATGGAACAGACGATATTGATAAGTTCCTGAAGATCACCAAGGAGATCGCTGAGGGTAAATAAGATAAAATAAATAACTGTAAAAAATAAATGGAAGACCGCTCTTTTCTCGTATTTTAATATGAAAGAAAAGAGCGGTTTTTCTGTTAATGAGGACGTTGGTATAATCTGTAAAAAATATTCAAATAAATGATATCCTGTATCGGAAACTTCTGTTAAGATAAATTTATCAAAATATACCATGGGAGGAAGATATGAAAAAACTTCTTTTTGGCGCGGCATACTACGATGAATACATGCCGTATGACAGACTTGATAAAGATATAGAAATGATGAAAAAAGCGGGGATCAATACGGTGCGTATTGCGGAGTCTACGTGGAGTACCTGTGAGCCGCAGGATGGGGTGTTTGATTTTTCTCATGTGGAGCGTGTGATGGATGCTATGGAGGAGGCCGGGATCCATGTGATCATCGGTACGCCTACGTATGCGGTTCCTGCCTGGATGGTGAAGGCCCATCCGGATGTGATTGCCACGACGAAAAATGGGGCGGGGATCTATGGTGCCAGACAGATTATGGATATTACCAATCCGGTGTATCTTTTTTATGCGGAGCGTGTGATCCGGAAACTGATGGAAGTCAGTGCAGGAAGGAAGTGTGTCATTGGTTTTCAGGTGGATAATGAGACCAAGTATTACGGTACAGCAGGCAAAAATGTGCAGCTGGCTTTTGTAAAATATTTAAGAAAAAAATTTCAGGATGATCTGGATGCCATGAACCATGAATTTGGGCTGGATTACTGGAGTAACCGGATTGATGCCTGGGAAGACTTTCCGGATGTGAGGGGAACGATTAATGGCAGTCTGGGTGCGGAGTTTGAGAAGTTCCAGCGGACCCTGGTGGATCAATTCTTAAGCTGGCAGGCCGGGATCGTCAGCGAGTATAAGAGGGAAGATCAGTTTATTACCCACAACCTGGATTTTGAGTGGAGAGGATATTCTTACGGTGTACAGCCGGATGTGAATCATCTTCATGCATCACAGGCTCTGACCATTGCGGGAACGGATATTTATCATCCGTCTCAGGATGATCTGACCGGTACGGAGATTGCTTTTGGAGGGGATATGATCCGCAGTCTGAAGCATGATAACTATCTGGTACTAGAGACGGAAGCTCAGGGATTTCCGTGCTGGACGCCGTATAAAGGTCAGCTTCGTCTCTGTGCCTACAGTCATCTGGCATCCGGGGCCAACAGTGTGATGTACTGGCACTGGCATTCTATCCATAATTCTTTTGAAACTTACTGGAAGGGACTTCTGAGCCATGATTTTGCGGAGAATGATACTTACCGTGAGGCTTGTATTATTGGAAAAGAATTTCGGGAAAAAGGCAGCCGTCTGGTGAATCTTAAGAAGAAAAATGATGTGGCTGTGATGGTGAGCAATGAGGCTCTGACTGCATTGAACTGGTTTGGCATTCAGGCGACTTCCGGGGATAATGGTGAAATCCGCTACAATGATGTGGTTCGCTGGATTTATGATGCGCTGTATCAGATGAATGTGGAGTGTGATTTTGTATGGCCGGAATCGGAGAATCTTTCCCGGTATAAGGCGATTTTTGTACCGGCGCTTTATGCGGTTCCGGACAGTACACTTCAGAGGCTGAATCGTTATGTGGAAGAAGGCGGTACGCTGGTTGTGACATTTAAGAGCGGTTTTGCCAATGAGAATGTGAAGGTTCATGTGGATGCACAGCCGCATATTCTAAAAAGTGCGCTGGGGATCAGTTATAATCAGTTTACATTTCCGCGGGAGGTCAAGCTGGCCGGAAAGCTGTATGGCGAAGCAAGGGTATTTATGGAACTTCTGAAACCGGAAGGCGCAGAGGTACTTGCCGGATATGAGCATTATAACTGGAAGGGATATGCAGCCATAACCAGAAATAAATATGGGAAAGGTACGGCATATTATCTGGGATGTATGACAGATGATGCCACCCTTCAGAATGTAATAAAAGATGCTCTTGGAAGTGCAGGCGTTGAGTTATCCGGTTACAGCTATCCGGTGATTGTACGTAAAGGAACGAATGATCTTGGAAAAACGATCAGGTATTTCCTGAATTACTCAGGATCAGAACAGGCTGTTACGTACAAATATGGTGATGCAGAAGATGTAATTACCGGCAAGGAAATTAAGGCTGGTACAGAGCTGAAGATTCCTGCCTGGAATGTGCGGATTATTGAGGCTTAAGATACAGAAGAAATATAAATGAGAGAAAATCTCTGGCATGTTGGCAGAAAGCTGATGTGACAGAGATTTTTTCATGAAGTAAACTGTGATCAGTATAAATATACCCGATCGGGATTGAATTGTAAATTTTAACTTGAAATTATACCCGATAGGGATTAATATGTTTATTATGAACAGGATTGGTAATTATATAAAAGAAGAAAGAAAAAAAGCTGGACTTACACAGGAAGAGTTTGCAATGCGTGCTGGCCTGGGGCTCAGATTTGTAAGAGAGCTGGAGCAGGGAAAAGAAACTGTGCGTCTGGATAAAGTAAATCAGGCATTGGCAATGTTCGGAAAAGAAGCTGTACCGGGTGAAAGGGAGGAATAGCAGGTGGAGTCGGAATATAGAAAAGGTTATGTATATATTCAAAATTGTTTTGCCGGAATAATTGCTGAAACAGAAGAAGGATATATTTTTTCGTATGATAAAAAATATTTAAAAAGAGAGGATGCGGTGGCGGTAAGCCTTACTCTACCTTTAAGTGAAGCCCCATATGAAACAACCATTTTGTTTCCATTTTTTGATGGACTGATTCCTGAGGGCTGGCTTCTTGGCGTAGTCAGTCGAAACTGGAAAATTAATCAGAAGGACAGATTTGGTCTTTTACTGGCGGCATGCAGAGACTGTATCGGAGACGTTTGTATCAGAGGAGAAATAACATGAAATGTTTATGTTGTGGAAAAACGATCAATCAAAATGCAGCAGAATCAGAAAAAAAGTGGCAGTGGCATAAAAAATGTGTGGTAAATTTTTTTCATACAAAAGAAATGCCTGTTTTGGATATAACAAAAGAACAACTGGAATTTCTTGTAAATGAAACGGTTAATGAAGGATTAACTGTGCCAGGTGTTCAAAAGAAATTATCACTTCATTTATCAAGTGATATAGATGCAAGACTTACAATTGTAGATTATCCGACGGGTTATATATTAAAGCCGCAGACAGAAGAATTTGAAAATATGCCGGAATTTGAAGATCTTGCCATGCGACTTGCTGAGATCATGGGGATACAGACAGTGCCACATGCACTTATAAAAATGAATGGAGAGTATGCATATATTACAAAACGGATTGATCGGGAGATAACGGAAAAAGAAATCAAGTTATATGCAATGGAAGATTTTTGTCAGTTATCCTGTAGATTAACGCAAGATAAGTACAAAGGTTCTTATGAACAATGTGGCAGGATTATTAAGAAATATTCGACGACACCGGGACTGGATATGTCAGAATTGTTTTTACGTGTATTGGGCTCTTTTGTCATGGGAAATTCAGATATGCATTTGAAAAATTTTTCATTGAAAGAGACGGAACCTGGAAACAGGAAGTTTCAGCTGTCAAAAGCATATGATATGTTGCCTGTAAATATAATCATGCCGGAAGATAAAGAACAGCTTGCACTTACGATTAATGGAAAAAAACGAAATATTCATAAAAAAGAATTCCGGTTGTTGGCAGAAGCCTGTGGGATACCATCGAATGCAGCAGAACATATGCTGAAAAAAATATGTTCTAAGAAAGATAAATTTCTGAAGCAAATAGAGGAAGCATATCTGTCTGAGGAGAAGAAGGAAAACGTAAAGGAACTTATTTCAGAAAGGATTGAAATTTTGCAGTAAGTGGAGGAAACTGTCTGGCATGTTGGCAGAAAGCTGATGTGACAGAGATTTTTTATGAAGTTCTTTCGCTTGACATCTTCCGGTAGAGTATGCACAATAAAGATATTACAGATTTGTCGGGCAGAAATAAGTTATAAAAATAATGGGGTGACAAACATGCAGAACATTCTCATCGTAGTAGACATGCAAAATGATTTTATTGACGGCACACTTGGCACGAAGGAGGCTGTGGCCATTGTTCCGAAGGTGGAGGAGAAGATCCGAAATTTTGACGGAAAAGTATTCTTCACGAGAGATACCCATGAGACATATTATCTGGAAACACAGGAGGGGAAAAATCTTCCGGTTCCTCATTGTATCCGGGGGACAGATGGCTGGCAGATTCGGAAAGAACTGGATGTTCTGAGAAAAACAGAGCCAATTGATAAAGAAACTTTCGGTTCTACAGATCTTGCAGGGGAGCTGGTTACGATTAATGAGGATGAAGAAATTGGAAGCATTACCCTGGTAGGACTTTGTACAGATATCTGTGTGATTTCCAATGCACTTCTGATCAAGGCTTCTCTTCCTGAAGTTCCGATTTGTGTAGATGCCGCATGCTGTGCAGGCGTTACACCGGAGAGTCATGAGAATGCACTGAAAGCCATGGAGATGTGCCAGATCAAAATTCTCCGGTAAAAAAGACAGGATAATAAAAATAAAGAGAAAAATCAGAAATTCCCGCGTATATCAGGAAGGATATATGCGGGAATTTTTTACTTAAAAAATATAGTTATTTTAAGATAATTAACTGGTAAAATTTCACAGAGCACAATACTCTGTTTATATAAAGTTACCACTTTTTTTCTTAAAATTCAAGCTTTTAGCTCTGGAAAAACAGCTTTTTTGTCGTGGTTTTTCGTCAGATTTTACGGATAATATAGGGCTGCAAATGGGAAAGCAGCTGTAAAAGGAGGTAATACGCCGTCAGGATTATCGTCAGAAGGTACCTGGTGGTGGATAAAATATCTCATTTGTGATCAGACTATAAGCATTCTGTTTAACAGGAGGAAAAACAATGAGCAGAAAAGGAGAAAACATTTACAGGAGAAAAGACGGTCGCTGGGAAGCCAGGTATATCAAGGGCCACAGGCTGGATGGAAGGATCCATTATGGCTACTGTTATGGAAAAACATACCATGAAGCCAGGGACAAAATGAATCAGGCCCGTTTTGCGCTTATGAATAATCAGCCTCAGTCCGTGCGCGGAAGGAGAAAACATCTTTCCGATTATTGTGACGAATGGCTTTGCCTGAAACGGAGCAGCGTAAAGCCAGCTACTTTTGTAAAATATACAACGATTCTGGAAAAATACATCAAACCTGATCTGGGCGAATATTTTTCGGAAGCTGTCTCAGAAATACTTGTGGAGCAGTTCAGTTATCATCTGCTTCATGAGAAAAACCTTTCACCAAAAACAGTACGGGATATTCTTTCCGTGCTGAATTCCATTTTAGATTATGCAGTAAAACAAAATCCTCTTGCCAGGCCTGTGGAAATCGTATATCCACGTGCAGAACAAAAAGAAATGCGTGTTCTGACTGTTGAAGAGCAGAAACGATTTACGGAATATCTTCTGCAGGATATGGATGCATGCAAATTTGGTGTTTTACTGGCACTTATGACCGGACTTCGAATCGGAGAACTCTGTGCCCTGAAGTGGGAAGATATTTCTCTGGAAGAAAAAGTCATTTATGTCCGCCACACCATGCAGCGCCTGAAAGATCTGAATCCTGTCAGCGAGGAAAAAACAAGAATTGTAACCGGTGGGCCCAAGAGCGGAAAATCTGCGAGAGTAATTCCTATGAATGAAGATATCTGGAACCTCTGTGCCAGATGGGAAACAGATGATCCGGGGGCATATATTCTGACCGGGAAAAAAGAGCGGTTTCTGGAGCCAAGGACTTTGCAGTACAGGATGAAAGTGTATACAGATGCCTGCAATCTGGAGGGTGTGCATTTTCATACGCTGCGCCACAGTTTTGCCACAAGATGTGTGGAGACCGGTTTTGAAATCCGAAGCCTCTCGGAGATTCTGGGGCATTCCAGCACCAGAATTACGCTGGAATGTTATGTACACTCGTCCATGAAACTGAAGCGTGCAAATATGGAAAAACTTAAGATGGAAACCGGGAAAACGGAATAAAATTCCAGGTTATAAATTTTTAAAAACCGTCGAAAATCGCCGTCAGGAGATAAAAAAATACGGATTTTCAGAGGGCTACAAAAAATTTTACGCAGAGTATTGTGCTCTGCGAAAGAGCAGAAATACCGGCACGGACAAACAATATGTATGAGAGGTGCCTGTTTTTTTGATTGCCATATCATACAAGAAGGAGGTATGAGGTATGATACATAATCATTCATCTGGAAAACATGGCCTGCTGAGAAAAATGCTGGCGGTCTGTATTGCGTTTGCAATGATCTGCAGTGTTTCCATTTCAGCATTTTCCGTAGAGGCCAGCAGCGAAAATACAGATGAAACAGTACAGTCTGTCATGACAGAGGAAGAGGGAGATCCGGAGGCAGCAGAGGCAGAGACGGACAGCGAACAGACGCCCGGGGAAGAACAGACGGAAGAACCGGAAGTCACTCCACCGGAAGAGAATGTGGAGAATCCGGATGCAGATAATGCGGAGCCGACTCCGTCAGAAGATAATGAGCAGCCAGCGGACCCGACTGTGACTGAGCAGCCGGAGGAGCCAACGGTGACGGAACAGCCAACGGCTACACCAGCAGAGGAAGTTCCATCTGTAACACCGGCGCAGGATGAAACAAAAGACGCACAGGCTCTGGAGCAGGAGAAGAACCAGGTGGCGGTGCAGGACCAGTGGAATAGTTATGAAGGGGTTGCGGCTATCTATTACCTGGCTGATCCGGAAGGAGATCCATTGACAAACGATACAGGAGAATGGGCTCCATCACCGGAAAGCAGTGGTATTTTAGGTAAAATTAATACAACTGGTGCAACTTGGGTAAATGGTTATGTAGGAAATACAGTTTACAAAGATAAAAATATTGTATCAAATGTGTCAAGTTACATTACTTCGTGGCCGGATAACAGTACAGGGGCAACTTGGACTGTAAAGAGTGGAGATAAAGATTTCAACTTTATATTAGATTCAATTTGGGAAAGTTATAAAAATTTAATTGCTAGTGTTGCACAAATTGATGTTGGACAGCTTGCAAAAACGGATGTTTCGCAAATTACATTAACACCTAGTAAAATTTCTCGAGATAATTGGGGAACATACCCATATCATATAGACTGTGCATTAAGTGTTAAGTGTACTAGTATATTTACTGCAAAGTTCTTGGTAAAAGAGCCAGGTGTGACCGATTATAAACAGGTTGATGCGAAAAACTATAAAACAGGTGCTCCTGTTGTTGAAACAACAAAAGCTAAGATAGGCAGTACAAAAGAAGTTAACGGAATAACTTATGTTCTGGATGGCTGGTATCCGGAAAGTGATCCGGATGGAAATAGTAGTAATTCAAAAATTCCAGATGCAAAGTGGCCATATTCTCCAAGTGATGTAGAGCTGGCAGACGGTACCGTAAACTTCTATGCTCACTATACACCACTCTATACATCCGTAAATATCAAAAAGCTTGTAACCGGAAATATGGGAGATAAGAGCAAATTGTTCCAATTTAAAGTCTCGGTAGTAAAGGAAAATACTAATCTTCCATTTAAAATCGATGAGACACCGTGTAAAGGTTCAACGGAAATTACACTGTCAGATAACAAGACAACAACACTGACACAGGTTCCGGTTGGCGCAACGGTGACAATTACTGAGGATGATTACAGCGGATATACAACTTCCTGTACAATAGACGGTTCTGCTTCTGCTGGTGGCAGAACAGCGACAATATCCAATATTCAGCAGAATAATGAAAATGCCGCACATGAAGTCATCTTTACCAACAATAAAGAAGCCATTCCAGACACCGGTTTAAACCTTGGAACAACACCATATATTCTGGCGTTGGGAATTGCGGCCTTAGGTGCTGGGCTTCTGATCTTCGGACGCAGAAAACGTCAGAGTTAAGGGCGGATATGCGATGAAGGAAAAAAAGACAGCAAAGAAAGGAAGCCGTAACGCACAGCCGGAGCGGCTTCCGGAAACAAATACAAAGGCGTTAAATCATGAGCAGGAAAAGCTGAGACAGTGGTTTCAGGAAGTAAAGTTCCGGAAGGTACTGTTTGGTGGAGTGGATGAGATCCAGCTCTGGAAAAAGCTGGAAGAGCTGAACCAGATCTACGAGACATCCTTAAGCGCAGAACGTGCACGTTACGATGCACTGCTTGCCGACCACCAGAAAAGCTGTAATGCCGTGATTCGCAAATATAAGAAACTTGCTGAAAGCAGGAATACCGGGCAGGATGCCGGAAAAGAAAAGGCAGACAGCTCCGGGGAAGAGGTGCGGGGGTGATGCGTGCTGAAAAAAATCATACCTGTTCTCAGACAATCCGGAAAAGAAGATATTCTGCAGAAATAAAGGAAGGCTACATCCGTCTTTTCTGGCGGATCGTGTTGATTGCAGTCGTTGGCTGGCTGCTGTTTACACAGGTTTTTCTTATAAGCCAGGCACCGGACAACGAAATGTTTCCGGCAGTGGACGCCGGAGATCTTCTCATCGGTTTTCGGATGGAACAGAATTTTGCAAAAAATGATGTCGTCGTCTATGAAGCCGGCGGCAAAACTCATGTGGGACGTATCCTGGGGTGTGAGACGGATGTAATCACAATGGATGATACAGGAACACTTCTCGTAAACGGAACGGCCCAGACAGGAGAAATTGCATTTCCTACATATGCAAAGAAAGGGATTACCTATCCCTACACAGTTCCGGAAGGCAGTGTGTTCATTCTGGGAGATTACCGGACACAGGCAAAAGACAGCCGTGAATTCGGCTCCATCTCCACAGAGGATGTGAAAGCAAAAGTAATCACCATACTCCGAAGAAGGGAACTGTAAAAAACGAAGCGGTTCTTCCATTTATGGGAGAACATCACAGTTAAAAGGTATAAGCTGCTTTTTTATGAGCTTATAAATAAATTTATATTTCTAGGAGGATTTTCTTATGAAAAAGACAAAGAAACTGTTAGCATGTTTGATCGCAGCAGCCACCATGTTTACCATGGGAAGTACGGCGTTTGCGGCAGAGGCAGGCAGCAAAGCACAGACACCTGTAGATGGTAAAGTTCAGTTTACTAAAGAATATAAGCTGATCGGTGAGGGAGAATCACCAGCAGAAACATTTAAATTCACTATTGAGAATACAGCAGTCACAGATGCAGCAGATGGTGTAACTGTAACTAATATGCCAATACCAACAGTTGGAACTGTTTCTTATGACAAAGGAGAGGCAAATAAAGGCGGTAATAAAAAGACCGTTGATGTAACTCTTCCGGATTACAAAAGTGTTGGAGTTTATACTTACACAATTAACGAAGAAACAGGAACTACAGCAGGTGTGGATTACGATACAGTCCCTGTAACAATGAAAGTCACTGTAGTAAATGGTGAGGCAGAAGGAACATTTAAAGTAAATTCTGTTTCCTTTACAAAAAATGAAAATAAGCTTGCAAAAGAGGAAGCTGCATTTAATAATACCTACTCCGCAAATAAATTATCTGTTAAAAAAGTTGTAACTGGTAATCTTGGTGATAAAACAAAACTCTTTACTGTAAATGTAACTTTAAAAAATAACACTGGAAAAGAAATAAAAGAGGATATTTCTTATCTTGTAGACACAGAAACACGTACTATTTCAGCTTCTGACTGGAAGAATAATGAAGCAAGCGTAGACATTCAGCTGAAACATGAACAGACAATTACTTTCACAAATTTACCATTTGGTGTGAAATATGAAGTAACTGAGGCAAATTATACTACCAAAGAGAATGGTGGTTATGATACCCCAGCTTATGTATTTACAAAGGCTGATAAAACAGTTAGTGCAGATACTCAGAATGTAACAATTACTAACAACAAAGGTGGCAACGTCGACACAGGTGTCAACCTCACAACCCTCCCATACATCCTCGTATTCGCAGGTGTAATCGTAATCGCAGGTGCAGCATTCATCACCAGAAGACGCAAATTCGAAGACTAATGATTATTCAGGCAGCAGAGAGGAGGCAGTATGAACGCATCTAAGTTTTTCCTGAAAGCAGCCAACTCTCTGATCACTGCCATTGTAGCATTGTTTCTGATCCTGGCGGCGGCGTATTCCGGGTATGCACTCTGGGATAACGCACAGGTCTATGGCGCTGTGGACGACATCCAGTCCCAGCTCTTAAAACTGAAGCCGGACCCGGAACAGAAGGATGGGGGAGCTTCTTTTGAGGAACTTCGAAAGATTAATCCGGATGTCTGCGGATGGATCACACTGGATCATACAAAAATTGATTATCCGATTCTACAGGGAGAAGATAACCTGACTTACATCAACACCGATGTATACGGCGATTTTGCACTGTCAGGAAGCATCTTCCTGGATTCAGGCTGTGATAACACATTCCAGGGAAAATATTCCCTGTTGTATGGCCATCACATGGCTAACCACAAGATGTTTGGTGATCTGGATCTCTATAGAAAAAAGAAGTTTTTTGACAAAAACACCACAGGCACCCTGATTCTCCTTGACCGTTCCTACAAGCTGGAAATTTTTGCATGTATGCAGGTTTCCGCTTCTGAGGATTCAATTTTTAACAGTGGGAAATGGCAGGCAGACACCAGCGGGCTTGTGGATTTTGTCAGAAAGAATGCAGAAAATATCCATCAGAAAACCATGGATCAGATTGGAAAGTCCGAAGATTTTTCTCAGATACTGGCAATGTCAACCTGCTCTTCGGAATTTACAGATGCAAGAACAGTTC
>OLSO01002532.1_pt1 | contig 11026 bp, 11 predicted proteins | sample 1672441 | NCBI WGS metagenome assembly OLSO01 (sample SAMEA3136686, study PRJEB25190) | human gut metagenome | biome: human gut; feature: human-associated habitat; material: faeces | place: Austria | collected 2013 | reverse complement strand
TTTTGCCCCAGTAATAATGCAGCCCTTGGAATGATTACAACTAATACTGCTGACAACATATTCTTTACAATATTATAGATTTTCGCTGCTACAGTATATATTCCAACCACTTTATCATTACACATCAATCCTAGCATGGTCATGTCTGAATTAACATAAATTTGAATGGCAATAGATGAGGCAAACATAATAAGAACAGGTGGAAGATGGCGTTCCCAATTACATTTTAACGTAAAATGTAATTGGCATCTTTTCTTTAGATAAAAATAATTAAGAGAATTTGCTCCTACATTTGCAAAAACGGTAATCCCAGCATATTTTAAATAGTCATCTGCATCCTTTACGAGCAAAAACAGAAGAAGCATTGATATAACTTTAAATACTATACTTCTAACCGTTATATATCCATACTCTTCAAACGTTGAAAAAATCCACTCTGTTCCGATTGTCGTAAAAAAAATTTCAAGACTAAAAATCAAGATAATGATTCTATATGGATATAACTTTCCAATATTAAAAACGCAAATAAACAACAGTACATATGAAATAAGTGAAGAAATAATATTTATTGAAAATACTTCACTAGCAAAATTTTCATATTGCTCTCTATTATCTCTATATTTTGCACCTTCACGGATTGCATATTGGGATATTCCAAGGCCTGCAATCATTATAAAGTAAGTAATAATAGATTGCGAAAAGTTATACTTGCCAAGGTTTTCCGATTGTAATACCCTCGAAACATATGGAAAGGTAATGAGTGGAAATAACATATTAAGCACTGTTTTTCCACCATTTAGAATTGCATTTATTCCGATTGACTTCTGTTTCATACTCTATACCTCAAAAGGCATTCATCTAATTTTCAACTTAATAAGTGTAATGAATAGTAGCAACCAATAATATTGCCTTTTTACCATAAATGCCCTAATATTATTTATCTCATATTTTTTAAAAGCAGTTTTCACGTTCTCTCTTTGGCAAAATTTTTCCAACCTATGCTTTTTCTTTTTAATACTATCTTGCTTTGCCTGACATATTGCATCGAATGCCTTAAAGCAGTTGGATAAAAATGTTTTCCCAAAAACATCCAGATATTCCTCTCCCCATAACTCCAATATGCACTCACATATAATTTGATGAGCATCATATACTATTTCTGGATAGTCATAATGATAAGATTTTACTGCCCCATCTTCATTTATAAAATAAAAGTACAAGCAATTATCAATATATTTAATTCGTTTAGCTTTTCCTAGTGCAATTAGATTAAAGATACAGTCCTCAGATAATTTTATCCCCTCTGGAAATAAAATATTATTTTGTCTTATAAAATCCGTTCTATAACAACATCTCCATGCTGCACCTGCAGCCTCACGTAGAGCGACAGGTGCTATATTTTTCGAACAAACGACTTTATCTTTTAGAAAATGTGGCAGTCTATCAACATACTTGGTTTTTTTCGTACAAACATACGGATCAAAAATAAGCAAGTCTAGCTTATCACTACGCATATGAGAACTTTGCACTTCTATTGCATCATTTGATAGCCAATCATCTGCATCCACAAAAGTAATAAATTCCCCTCTAGCTTTGTCTATCCCGTAATTACGAGCACTGCTTGCCCCACCATTCTCTTTATAAAAATATTTAATTCTAGAATCTAAATTTTGATAATACTTACATACCTCCGATGAATCATCTTTTGATCCATCATTAACTAATATTATTTCTATATCACGATAGCTTTGCTCCAGTATTGAATCTAAACACCTTCGTAAATAATCTTCCGCGTTATATACTGGAATAACAATGCTTACTAGCCCCTCCACATACATTTATCTTACTAACCGCCTAACTTTTCTAATAAAGAGTACAAGAGGTCTTATCATGACCTTATAACTGATATATGTCACAATATCCATATCTAATTCCGATGCTCTTTGTCTCCAGCTAAGCTTTAAAAATTTAGCCGTTCGCTCATAATCCGAGAAATTAAGAACATAATCATACTTTGAATGCACTTGTCTACACTGTTTAATGTATGCCAAAAAACCCTGATAATTATCAATATGACCTTGAATTTCATTTGCACCGGTTTTGGTTAATCCATCTTCTAAATACTCGCAAATATAAATTGGCTCATTGTACCAGCGAATTTTATAACCTGCTGCTCCTATCGCATCCCACACCAAACTCTCAGTCACAAAATACTCCCCTTCAAATTCTGGGAATGGGAACTTTTTAAGCACTTCCGTTTTATATACTTCAGCCTTGTCTCCTGATAAATTTATCTTAGACTTATCAAGAAATGTCGCATCTACATAGTCTCCTCTACTCACCTTAGCTTTGCTACCGATATATTCCCCTGTAGGGTATATACGCTCTCCTGATACACCACATATTTGATCATCCGAATCTACTTCAACCACCCACTGGTTGATCAACTCAATTGCATTGTTGGTTAATTGATCATCACTATCAACAATAAAGAAATACTTTCCCTCTGCAACTTTAAGTGCCTTATTTATTGCACGATGCTTTCCACCATGTTTCTGTTTAATATACTTTATCGAAAAATCATTATCATCTCTTATGAATGTATCAATTAGATTTTCTGTATTATCTGACGAGTTATCATCAACTATAATCCATTCAAAATTTTTTTTCGTTTGTTGTTGAAGACTTTTATAAAGTTTTTCAATAATATATGCTCTATTATATGTAGGTGTAAATACTGTAATTAACTGCATTGTTTCAATTACCACTTTCTCATTATTCTGTCTATTAGCGTTCCATCCTTTGTATATTGAATCAGTCTATATGATAACCTATATCCCTTGGATAGTATTCGGCTGATAAAAATTGGATATTTTCTGTTAAAAAATACTTCCTTATCATGAATTATCTTGTCATCTTTGGAGAACCAAGATGCCTCATACCAGTGGATTCCAATGGTATTTTCGGTCTTATTTAATGAACCATCTTTGAAATTCATTGGGCAAAAATAATCTGATGAAAGAATATTGGCTCCTTCTATATTCTGACTTTTATCTTCCCTGACGTATCCCAATTTTTCCAAAACTTCTGTTGAATAAGCCGGGCAAGCTTTTAGATTTAGTGATCCATCTTCTTTAATAAACCAAGCATTATCGTAGGCAGACAATAATTTTTTTATTAAAGGATTTCTAGCTTCAGCTCCAAATCCCAATCCTGTATTAACAGAAAAGTCTTCTTTATCAATAGACAAGAAAGCACTACAATCCAATAGGGCGTCAAGAGACCTAACTAATTCAACATCTGTATCAAGATAGATACCTCCATGTTCATAGATAATATCTAGTCTTGCATAATCTGATACAAACGCCCATTTTTTTTCTTTGTTAGCATCTCTGATATAAGGGATTTTATTCACATCATAATTTTCCTCATTCCATTGAATTATCTCATAATCTGGACAAAATTTTTTCCAACTCTCAATACATTTTTTTGCTCTCTCCGGCAATGGATTATCGCCGAACCAGCAATAGGAAATCACTTTAGGAATTGGCATATCTAATTCTCACCTTTCGAGTATTGACTGTTTTTTTCATCGCGTGCCCCATATAATAGTATAGGAAATTCATCCCTAGAGAAAGGAGCATATCCTCATTTAGTCCCCATAATGCTATTACAATGGCAACCACTACCAATTCGTACTCTTTTTTTTCAGAAAAACGTTTGAGCATTATAACTGTGGACATCATAAATAAAACTGTCACAACAATTCCACTGCCCTGCAATAGCCACATATATCCAGAATCAAGATTAAAGTAACTTCCCACTGAAGAGCTCATCAAATCAAATTCTACATTTCCTCCAAAGCACGTGATACCAAAACGCATCAGAGAATAAGCTGCAAGTTCAATTCGATGTGACACAAAATTGTCCACCGCATAAAGAATATTAGATATAAGCGGTGGTTTTGTTTGATAAAACAACGCTGCGCTTATGGTGTTAATTGATAACATTATTGGAAAAAACAACTGCATTGCTCTAGATAAAACGATTTTCTTTATGCCCCTTAATCTTCTCATAGCAAGTAGCGCAACAGCCACTCCACCACAGATTATCAGCGATCCACTTTTTGTATAATATAATAACGCCAAATACAATAACAAACATATCGCTATATTTTTTTTTGTGAGCTTACTTCCTACCACTGCTATATACAATAACATCACAACGCCACCATGAAGCGCACACCCATTAATATGGCTATACCCACCCGATAGCATAACCAAAACAAAAGTAACAAGTTTTGCTACAAACGCTCCTGTAATCAGCTCATGCACATCATATACTGCCCCTAATATCATTGCGAGCATTGAAATTATCAGTCTTGTATCCTGCGTATTTGCAATAGAAATCAATACGCAGAACCCGCTCATAGCTACCCAAATCATCTTATAGCGAACTTTCATCTTCACCTTTTTTATAATTGCTACGACGGCTGACATAGCTGCCACAAAGATCATCACCTTAAGCTGCCCAAAAAACAGTGGTGATCCCTGCAGCGTATAAAACATCATTGTAAGGATTGAGAATAGTAGTGCACATTCATTTCCTTTCTTATATTTTATTTTCATTTTTCCACTTGTACTCCAATCATTACCAAAATCGCAAGCTTATACTTAAGCAACCACATAAAGATTCGCTGCTTCGGACTCAGTTTCCTGATAGGATAGTTTTCAATTTCTTGTTGAAGCAATTCATCTGATAGAATTTCCTTAACATTTCTTCGGCATTTCCATATTGGCATTTGACACACTCTTGGATTTTCCTGTTTAATCACTGCCTTGACCTGCACAAACAGCATTTTATCAGCTCTAAATCGGGTTTCTTTTGGCAAATCCAATTCCTCGATTTTTTCCTTAACAAAAAGGTAAACTTTCTTTGATTCCTCAAATCTATTCGCTTTGTATATGGTTGTCAAACTATTATAGTTTGTTCTATAGAAATAGCCCGCATATGAGGTAACCACAACTTTACTAAAAAAAGGGAGCAATTCCAACTGAAATGCAAGATCTTCAGATTGAAGTTTCCTTTCAGAATGGAAACAAACGCCACTCTGCACCACTATTTTTCGCTTATATAATTTTGAACATACAGTTGTAAAAATACTATCTTTTTTCTCAGGGCAACTTCCTATCATACGAGGCAGAAAAGAATTCTTTACATTGGCTCCTTCAAAAATCTCATACTTGTATTTTTCTTCAAACAATATCCTGCCATCATCAGATACTTTTTTATAACCTTCAACCACCAAATCCGCATCTTGACTGACTGCCTCTTCCAGCATCCTTGCAATACTATCCTTCTCTATATAATCGTCTGAATCAACGAAAAAAATATAATCTCCTATTGCATGTTTTATTCCAAAGTTACGAGTCAACCCTAGGCCTTCATTTTCCTTGTGAAACACCTGAATACGGCAATCCTCTAGTGCCAAAGCATCACACATCGCCCCACTATTATCCGTAGAGCCATCATCAATCAGAAGGATTTGGATGTTTTCATATGTTTGACTACAAATACTCTCAACGCATTTACCTAGATATTTTTCAACATTGTAGATAGGAACAATCACGCTCACTATTACATTTGATTTCATATAACTTCACCTATATTTATTGGACTACTATCAAATCAGAACACTTATACACGCAATCCATTTTGCATATTCCATTAACAACGGCATTTGCGCCTACGATTACTCCATCTTCAATTTTGCTTCCTTTAGTAACCACTACATTTGTACACAACCAGCAATTACTTCCAATTGAGACTGGAGCACTTGAATACCCTTGACGTGCTATCGGCCTCTTCTTATCTCTAAATCTATGATTATGGTCATAAATAGAAACATTATCCGCAAGCAGCGTATACGAACCTATACAAAAATCTTTTCTTACAAAGATTCGGCAACCTTTACCGAGATATACTTTTTTCCCGATTACGGCATTTGCACCATCCATTACAACAATTTGGCAGTCATCCGATACGTCCCCCCCCCCATTAAAATTAGTTTGCAACCTTTTTCGACACATATTGACACTCTTTTTCCAATATAAGGAGGCTTTTTTATTTCTTTCATATCCACTATGAATCTGTCTCTATATCTCATTTTCAACAGCAACATCCTTATAATTGAAGATGTCCACTTAACAAGTTTACCGATCACTTTACATCACCATTTTCTGATATTCATTCAACAATATTTTTGAGCACTCTTTGATATTGTATTTATTTATTCGGGCATAGTTATTTTCATAAAAATTTTGTCTTTGAATCTCTTTTGTTTGTAATATTTGTTCCGCCCAACTGCTTTCGCCTTGCTTTAATGAAAGAAATCGAATATTATCTCCTACCGTTACTTCCGCAGGCACTGTATCTGCTGCATAGCACACCACTCCGGATATCTGAGCTTCAATTACAGCAATTCCCAGTCCTTCATATAGCGATGGAAACATAAAAGCATCCATAGCACTATAGTATTCTGCCGTATCCGTTATTTCTCCCTTAAATATAACCACATCATCTAGTTGCAGTTTCCTCACTAGACCACGCATTTCTTCATACTTTGGCCCTGTACCTATCAACAGCAATCTTGCTCTCTTATTCTTTGTGTATATATTATCAAACACGCGGATAATGTACTCGTGATTTTTCTGAGTGTTAAACTTTCCAACATGCCCGATCAAAAAAGCATCTTCACATTGTAATTCTTTTCGCACTCGAATTCTTTCTTCCTTATTGTATCGAAATTTTTCTGTTTGAAAACCGTTTGGTATCACAACGTATTTTCTTTTACCAAATAGCCATTTTCCTGCTGTATCACTACATGCAAACCGTTGTGTACATAGTCTATTCATGCTAGGCAATAGGAGTTTATGAAGCATTTTGTGATTACACGTTGTATTATGGCAATGAACGATTCTGTTTTCTATCCCTACCACCTTACAAATTAGCAGCTCTGGTGTAATCATCGCACTGTTTCCATGAATGTGCGCAATACTAATTTTATATTTTTTCAACCCCATGTATAATTCTGTATAATACTTTATCGGATTCTTTTTTCGTTTTGGCAGCCTTATAATCGTAAAATGATACTTTTCTTTATTGTAAAAGGAATCGTCTATTTTATCCCCGGCGAAAACAAACACAGTATAACCATGAGCTGATAGTTCATTTGAGTAATTTACAATAACAGTGCTAATACCATTTAAATTTAAATTGTCTGCAATCATTGCTACTCTAGGCATTTTTAGGTTTCACTCCTAATTGCAATTATTCTAACTGTCCACCCACAATAAGTATAAGAAGTAGCATCATGTTTCTTCCATTTCCCTTCCACATTCCTATTGTGTAATCTTATATAAATGATTTTAATTTTTGAATTACTCTATATGGAACGATTGATTTTACACGTGCTTTCATCTGAATTCCAACTTTTAGTTTTCTTATAAATTCCGGATTGTCTATTTCCTTATAAAAATATGATCTTTCTTTTGGTCGCTTCGTGGATTTTACAAGATTTCCCTGCTTCACCATACCTTCTTCTAATGTTGCTTCTTCCACTTCTGCAAAAGGTCGCATCATTTCAAAAAGTTTCTGGCCTTTCTCGGTATTAACAAATACACTGGACACGCCTTTTGGAGAATTAAAATCCGGGTGGCTTTTTGCAATTCCCCAGAAATCACCCACTGTCAAATCTCCCACACGGCTCGTATTCGCATAGGCACACTGATAACAACTCTCTCTATAACAGTCGCCATCCATAAAATGTTTTCCATAGCGATCAAGAGAGAGTGTCTTTGTCTTTGTCTTTGTCTTTGTCTTTAGCAGATATTGCGTTCCCCAGCCTCTCTTATCTTTGGAGCGGAAGTTAAAGTAAATTACTCTGCCTGCTGTTTGCTTGTTCTGGTATTCCAGATACTTTTTGAAGAACTTCGGAGAAGGCACACCGTGGCAAATTAGGTCAACCGTATATAAATTTTCATGGTCACCGCCCAAAAAAGCATATAAGCCTGCAATCTGGCATGGGGTTCCCGTAAAAAGTACCGTTTTCCCCTCTGACAAACGCTTTTTGACCTTTGCATAGCTGTCTTTCGGGTCTGACTGAACATATTTAGAGGATTGTAGCTTTTCTCTTTCTGCCTCGTCTGTCACCTCAATGTGGCTTACTGCCAGCTGTTTATCATAAGCTGCACCATAGACCACACCACACATCTGTAAAATAGTCTTAGCCGCACTATCTGCAGCACCGCCAGATGCAGAACGCATTATATCCGTATCATTTTTATTACGCCATGCCCAAACCTTTTGTGGCTCATTCCGATGAAATTCCGTATTCTCCACCGGGCATTTTTTCAAGCAAAGCCCACACTCGATACAACTTTTTTCATTAACAGATGGATACCAAAAGCCCTCTCTGTTTTCTACCATAGAGATACAATGCTTTGGGCAGCTTTGCTCACAGCTTTTGCAACCCACGCATTTCTCTTTTATCCTCAATATGTTCTCCATTTTATTCCCCTAAATTTTTTCGCAGATACTCCTTCGTCACTTCTCTATGTGCTTTTAACAACTCATCAACCCTTGCGCAGTCAATCATCTTTTCATTGATTCTTTCTGTATCTTCAACTTTCGTTGTCATCCGATTAGCCAGTCCCAGCCGCTTTAGCAAATCGCTCAATTTTTCTTCATTGCCATAGCTATTGCCTACACTCTTGCGAATCAATGTCGTAAACGGACGGTGTGTGATCACCGAGAAAATGCTGCCGTGAAATGTATCAGTAATGATTTCTTCTGCATTTCTGAAATAGGCCAAAACTTCAAAAGGGGAACAATCCACAAAGCGGTCTGCACATTTCTGGATGCCGCCGATTGCGTATACCTTCAAATTCTTTTTCTTCGCATAAGCAGCAACCCAGTCTGCCTCAGTATTGGAAATACGACCTGCATACGCATACAGAATCAAATACTTCTCATCAGACCGAAGCTGAGGAATTTTATCGCAGCAGTTCATATAATCATAGGTCAGAACCGGGTCTAGGTTATACACTGGTTCTTTCCCCGTAAGCTGCTCAACAATGGCCCCAGAATTTGTATCTCGTACAGAAATTGCGTCAAATCTCTTCAACAAAGCTCCGACTTCGTCGGCCTTTCTATACTTTTCCAGTTTTTCTAATGTAGTATTGCCAAAAGATGCCGCATAAGTGATAAGTCTCTTTGCCCTGTTATCTTTTCCAAACAATTCTGGTGAATAACCCACATTGGAATTTTTTTGAATACAGTTAAAAACCTCATCACTGCCAATCACTAGACAATCCAATGTCGGGTTATAGTTCATTTCATCCGTAATTCCTAAAAGTGGCATATTCTTTTTGGAAAAAGACTGCTTATATCGGATGAACGATAATTTATGCAAGAATGGAGCTTGATACCGAAATGTTTCCAACCCTTTCTCGATTTTTCGGACAAACTTATTCTTGCTATCCGCATTTTCTGCAATTACCGGCGCACCCACATGATAGTCCACAAACTCTACATTGCAGCCAAATCCCTCAATTAGCTGCTTCAATGCATATGCCTGCAAAAACGACCCATAGTTTGCAATGCGCTGCATCGACATGATTCCAACTTTTTTCATCCATTCATCCTCAATACAATTCTTTTACAAGTTTCTCAAGTTCTTTATTAAACTTTGCATTGTTGCTACTCATGCCATGCCCCATATCAGAAACAATTTGGTCGTAGTTCGTTATGATATCTCCCAATGTTTCAATATCTTCCACCGGAATAATCGTTCCCATTCTTTGCGCCACATTCCTTGTAAACTCCACCTGATGGTCGTTCACATGCTCATTGAACTGATGCTGACGCGGCACAACGATGGGCGTTTTCCCAATCTGCAGCGGCATAATGAAACTTGCAGGACCCCCATGTGTAATTACAATCCGGGCATCAGCCACATTTTTAACCATCTGCTGATATGGAATCAGTTTGCTCCACTGGCAGTATCTCGGCTCATATGTACTAAATCCAGTCTGGATAATCACATCATCTTTGATAACGCCATCGCGTTTAAGTTCATCTACTTTTTGAATCAGTCGATTAAATGGCTGCTCATGCGTTCCTACCGTCACAAAAATCATTACTTCTTACCCCTACTTAGAAAATGCTGCCGAGGTTGACCGCTTTCGGATAGACCTTCTTCTGCTCTTCCCACTGCACAACAAACTTGTCTACAATGGGATAAACCATCTTCCCCGTCATTGTTGGCTTATCAATCCGATCAAAGACCTCGATATAAACCAGTTTTGCGCCCATCATCTTTCCAATGTAGAAGAATGGAACCGCAACCGCTGCACCGCAGGAAATAATCAAATCCGGCTTTTCCTTATGCAGCACATCCCACGCAATTTTTGTGTTTTTGATGAGTGCCTTAATACTGCGGTTTGTCGGGAAATAGCAAGGATAAACCTTTTCACCTTCCAAAAGGCTTCTCGCATCTTCCTTATCGAATGTCACCCAAAAGCGATTTTTATCTTTCCAAAAAGGCTTTAACATATAAAGGTGGGTCAAATGGCCGCCAGATGAACCCACCAAGCACACTTTTATTTCATCCTTTTTCTTCATCTGACTCTCTCCTCTAAAAAATTTCTTTCGTATCGTAATAACGGATTCGGAACTGCTTTGTATGTTTCGGAAAACAGTCCCCGCCTTTAGCTGTCACAACATTAAGTTCCTAAACATTCGATTCTCTGCTCATTTCATCCAACACAAATGGCGGATAGGCTCGCTCACCTGTCCGCTGGCTGTCACCCCACCCTCATGGTCGAGATTCCTTCCTGCGCGGCACTTCTGCCATTCAGAAAGATCAGTCGTTCATTCTTCGGGTAAGAAAATATGAACTTCGGGTCGCGGAACCTTTCGTTCTCTGCCGCACCCTTGTCCCCATTATGACAGCCGCGTATTATCA
>OLSO01002525.1_pt1 | contig 11047 bp, 7 predicted proteins | sample 1672441 | NCBI WGS metagenome assembly OLSO01 (sample SAMEA3136686, study PRJEB25190) | human gut metagenome | biome: human gut; feature: human-associated habitat; material: faeces | place: Austria | collected 2013 | reverse complement strand
GTCAATAAGTCATGCTTTTTCATGCAAGCATGAAACGCATGACCTTTTGACCCTTTGTATCATATACTATTTTTAGTATAGGATTCTCCCGGTATTGACTGTATAATTGTAATATACAAACAAAGGATTCTGCTTTTGACAAAAAAAGACAGAATATTTATAGCCAAGAAAGAGAGGATGAGCCTATGACTATGAAGAGAAGAAATCAGACAATCTGTGCAGTACTGTTATCGACACTGCTCATCGGAATTCCTGTTCAGGCAGAGATTCCGGAGGATGCCCTTTCCGATTATATGGGTGACTGGTATGTAAACTATATGGTAGAAGAAGGCACACAGCTTAATATGGCAGGACTGCTCGGCTACACGATGTTGCTTACACTGAATGATGACGGTACCGCCCATATGGAAATGATGATGCTGGAGGAGTCGGCAGAGGAAGAGGAAAACGAGGCGATGGAAGGCAGCTGGACGTATGCAGACGGTCGGATCGTACTGAAGATGGATGATGAATCGGTAATGGAACTGGATGCAGAAGAGGGCGATCTGGTCGGAAAGGCAGCCGAGGAAGAATATTCATACCTGTTTGGCCGGGAGCTGGTGAAGGAGGATGTCGACCTTGACGCATTGATGGCAGGCTCCGAGGATGAGGAAAACCAGAAGCTTGCTGATACGGAAAAGGCAAATCCGTTCAGCTATAATGCGGAGACAAACAATCTTGTGGATGTCCTTAGTGCCTATATGTATGCGAATTACTACAGCGAGGATTTTGTAGTGACTGTGGATGAGGCAAATAAGACCTTTACAGCAGACCGCGAGGAAAGTGACTATCTGGCTGCAGCGCATTATGATGGCACCTATGAGATCACAGAGGATGGATTTGTGAATGCGACCTGGAAGGAGCCGGACTATGATTATGATATGAGCTGTGTCGGAAGTGAATATGCAGCCCAGTGGGATAAATTTACATTAAAAGAAGACCTGAGCAACCTGGATGATGTTCTTTACAGTGTGATGAATGAGTATTCCTGGGATCATGACTATCCGAGAGAAAGCCTGACCCGGACAGAAACGTCGGAGCTGGAGGGCACTGCAGTGCTCAAGGACGGCGATGCGGAAAGATCTGCCGTGTATAAAATCTACGCAGGCGTGGATCCGCTTGTAAAGGTTACGATTCATGAGAACGATTCGGATGTGAATTACACAAACTACTATTTCCGTGAGTAAGCCTGTAGCTTGGGCAAATTCCCTGCACAGAATGTCGGAATGGAGGATATCAGGATAAAGAGGATACGACTATGACAGATATTATTGTATATAAATGTCCTGCCTGCGGCGGAAGAATGGAATTTGACAGTAAAACGCAGCATATGAAGTGCCCGTTTTGTGATACGGAGCTTAGCGTGGAGGAATATGAAGCACAGCAGCCGGAAGCGGATCTGAGTCAGAATCCGAATGAAGAAAACGGGCAATGGATGGCGGCAAATGACGGAAGCTGGCAGGAAGGTGAGGCAGGCTCGCTTCGGGTCTACGCCTGCGCCACCTGCGGCGGTGAAATAGTAGGAGATCTTACAGAAGGGGCAGCAAGCTGCCCCTTCTGTGGTAATCCGGTTGTCATGAGAGGACAGTTTTCAGGAGAACTGAAGCCGGATTATATCATTCCGTTTCGGCATGACAAAAAGGCAGCGAAGCAGGCATACTATAAGCATCTGGAAAAGAAATATTTTATGCCGCGCGTGTTTAAAAATGAAAATCATATCGACGAGATCCGTGGAATTTATGTTCCGTTCTGGCTGTTTGATGCAAATGTGGAAGCCTCGGTGCAGTACGCAATGACAGAAACAGACAGCTGGGAATCAGGCGGTTATATTTACACAAAGAGCACAGAGCATGCTATTTATCGGGAAGGCGAGGTGGCGTTCGCGGGAATTCCATGTGACTGTTCAAAGAAAATGGATGACACGCTGATGGAGGCGATTGAGCCTTACCATTTCCGGGATGCAGTGCCGTTTCGGGCTGCGTACCTGGCCGGGTATGTAGCGGATCGTTATGATGTTGATATGCAGGACTGCATCGCACGGGCGACCAAGCGTGCGCAGGCAAGCACCGAGAAGGAAATGAAGTACGGGCTGCAAAGCAAGGGGACAATTACGGTAAAGTCCAACCGCATTCAGGTAAAAAGTGCAACCTATCATTATGCGCTGTATCCGGTCTGGATTTTAAATACGACCTGGAGAGGAAAACAGTATACGTTTGCAATGAACGGTCAGACGGGAAGGATGGTCGGAGATCTTCCGTTTTCCAGAAAGGAGTTCTGGAAGTATGTGATTCCCCGTGGAATGATAGCAGGAGCCGGGATTTACGCAGTGCTTGAGTGCTTTATGGTATTGTCTGTTTATCAATGGACTGCATTCCATCTGAGTCTGATGATTCTTGCGGTACTGGCGCTGGTCGGATTGATCCGGCTTCTGTCAAAATAGAGAGTGGGACGAGCGAAGAAGGAAGCGGGGAGGGAGCATGAAAAGAGCGGTGTTAAAAAAAATATATCGCATTGGAGCTGGGTGGCTTCTGATGCTGTTGGTTTTGTGCAGTCTTGCAATTCCTTTTCCATCCAAAGCTGCGCAGATACCGGACGAACGGCTTGGACCGCGGCTGGCAGATCAGGAGGAGCTGCTGACGACGGAGGAGCAGGAGGAATTGCTGGCTCGGCTGGATGAGATCAGCGAGCGTCAGCAATGTGATGTGGTGATTGTTACCGTAGCGAGTATAGAAGGAAAAACGGCAACGGAATATGCGGATGATTATTTTGATTATCAGGGCTATGGCTATGGTGAAAAATCAGATGGAATTCTGCTCCTGGTCGGAATGAAGGAACGCGTATGGGCAATCAGTACGCACGGAAGTCTTGGAATCTCGGCTTTTACCGATGCAGGACTGGACTACATAAAAGAGGATGTCCAGTTTCAGTTGAAGCTGGACAATTATGCAAAGGCATTTCGAACCTTTGCGAGTCTTTGCGATCAGTTTCTGACCGCAGCACATAAGGGAAAGCCCTATGATGTGGGAAATCTGCCGATCAAGCATGCATCACCGTCAATCCTGATTTTTTTGTTTCCGATCGGGATTCTGATCATGGCCTGGAAAAGCCGTTCTAAAAAGAGGAGTCTGAAATCCGTTGTGAAAAAGACGGGCGCGATATCCTATAAGGTACCGAACAGCCTGCATCTGTGGGTGGATGAGGACCGTATTACAGGCAGTCATGTGACAAAAAGAAAACGCCATGAGGAGAGCCGTGACCGCGGCGGAAGTGGTGGAAGCAGCGGCGGAAGCACGACGCATACCAGTTCCTCCGGCCGGACACATGGCGGTACGAGCGGAACTTTTTAACCGAATCAAGCAAGTCCCCTGCTTCAATTGCGCAAAGCAATAAGCAGTGGGTTGGGACTTGCTTGTATCAGGAGTGGTACAAGCCACTCCTGATAAGCTGCGAAGCAGCTATTCGGTTATGAGCAAGTAGCGAAGCGGATTGCGAATATCCGCTTTTACCTGGTAAAACCATTCCGCTGCTTTACGGTCAGTGGGCTGAGACTTGCTTCAGAAAGGGGGAAGAAGGATGAGAAAATTCAGACAGTGGTTGATGATTTCTTCTGTTCTGGCTGTGTTTGCCACAACATCCGTGTTTGCGGAGGAAGAATCGGTATGGAAGTTTGATGACGAGCACCGGGTTTTGAAAGAGTATACCGGTGAAGACCGTGAAGTAACCGTGCCGGATACGTTGATGGGCTGTAGTGTAGACGGTGTGGGGAGTAACGCCTTCTGCAGCAGTGAAATTACTTCTCTGACATTTCCGGAAACGGTACAGTATCTGAATACAAGTGTGGCTGCACATTGTGAAAGCCTTTCAGAGCTGAAGCTTCCGCAGTCCCTGGTCATGATCGGAGATGGCTGCTTTGTGGCAACCGCGCTTCAGGAGGTGACCATACCGGCGAATGTACGTGTGTTTGGTGAGCACGCGTTCAGCTTTTGCCAGGAATTGCGCAGCATTACATTTGAAGGCGAATGTCCTGCTTTTGGAGGCGAATGCTTTGTCGCTTGTCCGGATGACCTGACGCTTTATGTTCCGGATGATCAGCTGGAGGCATACCAGGAGGCAGTGGATGAAATCAAGGATATTTATCCGGTCGAGGTAGCGGTCGAGCCAAGCGGAAAGAATGCCGTACCCGCGGAGGCAAAATACGATAATGAACACTTTGTATTTGATGCAGCGACCGGAACCATTACGGAATACACAGGAGAAAGCTATCGGCTGGATGTACCGGAGACGATCGATGGGGTAAGTGTCCGGACGATCGGAGCGAACGCCTTTAACGGAAACTGGAATCTGATTTATCTGACGCTTCCGGAAGGCCTGACGGCAATTGAAGATGGGGCGTTTGAAAGTGCATATCAGCTTTCCTTTGTGGAATTTCCGTCCACGTTAAGGACGATCGGAAATCGTGCATTTTACAACTATCGTGGCGGAAAGCTGATGCTCCCGGAGGGGCTGGAACGAATCGGGGATGAGGCATTTTATCGTTGCTCGGTTCGGGGGACACTGGAGCTGCCGGAAGGATTGAAGGAGATCGGGGACAGTGCCTTTGCGCGCAGCATTTTTATGCGTACCCTGGATCTGCCGTCAACACTTGAAATAATCGGGGAGCATGCGTTTGAAGATGTATCCTTATCGTACGTCTATATGGATGGACTGACGCCCCCCAAGGTTGCAAAAACCGCCTTTGCAGAATGTACCAGCCTGGCAGATATTGAGCTGAATGAATACTGCACGAAGCAGCAGATGCTGGATATGCAGGCGATTATCGATGAAGCCGGGTTGAACTGCCGGGTATGGAGATATGAAAATACACAGACCTCAACGGCAAAAGGAGCTTCCTATATCTATAATCCAAATAATTCGGATGAAGTGTATCTGGCCGGATATGACGGAGAAGAGACACAAATAAGGGCCTGCAACCGGTATCGCTTTGCGGATGATGATTATAAACCGGTAGCCGGCCTTGGAGACGGCGCATTTGTGGGAAATCAGACGGTTACCTATTATGCGGTGACTCATAATGATGTCTTTACCTATATCGGAAAGGACGCATTTGCAGACAGCAGGATTGAGCATGTTGATTTCTTTGATTCGGTGACGACGATCGGCGCAGGCGCTTTTCGCAACTGTACAGAGCTGCAGGAGCTGATACTTCCGGAGTCGGTTACGGAAATCGGGGACGGAGCGTTTCGCGGTTGTACGGGGCTTACAGAGGTTACCATTTTGTGCGATCTGGCACTGATCCCGGAGGATCTGTTTTCGGACTGCTCAAAGCTTACGAAGGTAACGATCGCGAACGGAGCGATTCCATCCGGTATGTTTGCAAATCTTGCTTCCTTGCAGGAGGTGACGCTTGGGGACGGTGTGACAGCGATCGGAGACCGTGCTTTTGCGGGCACGTCGCTTGCGAGGGTGGACCTGAATCAGGTGAAGACGGTCGGAGCGGAAGCATTTGCGGATGCAGGGCTTACAGAAGTGGATACAAGAGCAGTAGAACAGATCGGCGCGGATGCGTTCCGAAATGCGGACATGGAGCGGCTTGTAATATCGGCAAATCTGCAGGTCAATGCGGCAGCGTTTGCTGGTATTCCGACGGAGGTGATAAGGATCAGTGATGCAGCTTCAGATGAGCAGGTGCAGGCGTGGTCCGAAGCACTGGAATTTCCGTGGTACAGTCATCTGATGCGTGAAAGTGAAACATCGACGTTTCTGGAGATGCCATATCAGCCATCCCCGGAGGAGGACTTTGAATTTGATGCGTCCACCGGTACGATTACCGGGTATACCGGAGAAGCCGTGGATGTGGTCGTACCGCGTACCATCGGCGGTGAGCCGGTACGTGTGATCGGCTATCACGCATTTGATGCGGCGAAGGATTATACCGATACGGAAATGTCGACGAATCGGACGGAGTGGGTGCATATCAGATCCATTGTGATTCCGGACACTGTGCGGACGATCGAGGACAATGCACTTTCCTATCTGCAGCAGCTGGAGCTGTTTGTCAGCTATGCACCGCTTGAGACGACCGGAGGAACACAGTTCATGCTTTGCCGAAGCCTGAAAAATGTCATTTTTGTCAATCCGCTTAAGGAGCTGGGCAATTATCTGTTTGAGAGCTGTGATGCCCTGGAGCTGGTGTGGTATCCGAATACACTGGATTCCGTCGGTATACAGTGCTTTTCACAAAGCAAGATTGATGCTCTGGTGATCGATGCAAAGGTGATTAATTATTATGCATTTGCAAGGTGTGATAATCTGAAGGAAATCCATCTGCGCGGCAGTCTGGAATCCCTGGATGTCAGTGCATTTGCAGAGGTTCCGCTTGAACGGCTGTGTCTGGAGACGACCAATCCGGATGTGATTACGGAGGGATACTTCGGAGCACCGCTTGAGAGCCTGATGGTCATTGTGCCGGAAAGTACGACAGACGAAGAGCTGAACAACTTTGTCAGAATGCTTGGACCGGCAGGAAAAGGAATGATACAAAATCAGGATCAGATCGTTCGCGGTACGTGTACGCAGCCGGATCCGATTCCGAGACCGGATGTGGATGCATTGCTTTCGGAATATGGAATTCATCAGGGCTGAGCTCCTTTTGCAGAGCATGCAGGAAGGCAGTAAAGCAGGGAAGGAGAGGAAGCGTGATATGAAGCAATTTCTGAAAAGAACCATAGCTGGCGCAGCCTGTCTTGCGATGGCGCTGCTGTTTGCAGGATCAGCGTCAGCAATGGGTGATATTTTTTCGCAGCGTCAGATACTTGCTGATGAGGATTGCATTTGCGGGGTTATTTTTCTTGGTTATGTCGACGGTGAAAAATACCTTGCAGATGATGAGGAATACCGCAAGCAGGTAGTTGAGAACAGCGGATATACGGAGGAGTTTGAGTTTCTGACAGAGATACCATCCGATCGTATCGTGGAGACGGACTGGGGAGCAGAGCTTTACTGCATTTATCCAAGACGTGCCGATGCGGTTGTCGCGGTGAATGCATGCGGATATGAGGAGTCTGAGGAGAATGGATATGGTCTCGTGGTTGGCGAGATGATGTTTGAGAGCAGAAGCGGTGCTCCGTTCTTGTTAAGATGCAATATCAGCGATATTATGAATGATTGTCAGGTGTCGATTTTTAATCCGGATGGAACGGTGCTCAACTGGTCGCCGTCGATCAGCCTGAATGACGGATCTGTGGTATTGCCGCAGGAGGGACCGGCAGTCTACGATGCAAGCAGAAAACCGGAGGCCGACTATGGAGGCACAGATTACGGAGATACAGACTATGGTAATACGGATTACGGAGATACAGACTATGGTAATACAGACTATGGTAATACGGATTACGGAGATACGGACTATGGTAATACGAATTATGGCGATATGAACGATGACGATATCGACCATGACCGATATGATAACGGAACGATCTGGCATTGGAGTCTGACGGATGGCTGGGAGGTATATCCGACACCGGATGCAGGGCTTTTATCCTACCAGGAAGTGGCGGGAGACGGCAATACGATTCTGCTGGATTGCTCGATTGCGGATCGGCGAATCGTGGCGAGCCGGAGCTTTGAAGCGGACGGAGAAATCCTTCGGGTCGGATGCTATGAGTATGAGACAGATCCGGTCTGGGGATATTGTACTTCAGTTAATTATGTAACGGAGCTGACCGCTACGGAAGCGTTTCTCGGTGGAACGGCACAAAATCCGGCGGTGATGATTCAAAATACGGATCAGGGCCTGTACAAGGTAAACATCTGGACCGGAGAGGTTGAGTGGATCATACCGGCAAAGGAGCTACAGATGAGCGGATGCATTTCTTATGTGGTTGATGACAGTACCGGAATGATTTATATGTGTGGCTACTACGGTCCGGATCCGGTGGCAATTTCACCGGACGGAGACATTCGCTGGAGGGCGGATGCAGATAACGATGATATTTACTGGCCATATCATCTCTCTCTTGAGAATGGAGTGGTAGTCACGAGGTATGGCGGTTACTGTGAATATGGCGAGTTTGTTGTTGCCTATCGACAGTCAGACGGCAAAAATGAATGGATGGATATCTGGTAACAGAAGCCTTTTACAGCAATCCCCGGGGCCCTTGTTTATGGAGCCCCGGGGATTTTTGACTCATAGGAGACGGTGGATTATCCTTCAATTGGTTCAAAATCTACTGCTCCGTGTTTGCAAAGCGGACAGATGATATCTTCCGGAAGCTCATCACCTTCATAAATGTATCCGCAGACTTTGCATACCCAGCCTTTTTTGCCATCAGTCTGTGGCTGCGGCTTCACATGCTTCTGATAGTAAGTGTAAGTCATGGTATCCTGCTCACTCATGACACGGGCTTCTGTGACACTGCAGATGAACATTCCGTGTGTACCCAGATCAACATAATGTTCTACCTTGAGAGACATGAATGCATTGATATATTTGTCCAGAAATACCAGGCCGTTGTCTGCGCGGTTCACTTTCTGGCCTGCAAATTTATCAACACTTCTGCCGGACTGAAAGCCAAACTGTTCAAAAACAGAGAACGGAGCATCCACGGACAGGCAGTTTACATTCAGGATACCCGTCTGCTGGATCACGTGATGGGAATAGTTTGCTTTATTGATGTTAACTGCAACGCGGTAAGGATTGTCGGTAAGCTGTGTGACTGTGTTGACAATCAGGCCGTTGTCTTTTTTGCCATCGTTTGAGGTTACGACATAGAGGCCGTAGCCGATGCGGAAAAGAGCGGTCATATCATTTTTGTCTGCAAGATCGTCACTCTTGGCAATGTATTCCTGACAGAGCTCGTCGGCCATAGCATCCATTTGTCTGCGGTTCTCTTCCTTTACGGCAGACATGATCTTGACGGTCGTATTCAGCCAGTTGATCTTTTTACATTTTGAAAGCATCTCTTTCATGACTTTCGCTGCCAGTGGCGCCCAGGTTCCATTTTCGATCAGACCGACCGTGCGGTTCTGGAAATTGTGCTCGACCAGACGGGTAATGAAGTCATTCATGAACGGGTAGATGCTTGCATTGTAAGTAGTGGTCGCCAGAACCAGCTTGGAATAGCGGAAGGCATCGCTTAAGGCCTGAGACATGTCATCTCTTGCAAGATCATACACCACTACATTTGGACATCCTTTACTGCGGAATTTGTCAGCAAGCTGCTGTACAGCTGCTTTAGTGTGACCGTATACGGAGGTGTAGGCGATCACGATTCCATCGTCCTCCGGTGTATAGGAAGACCAGGTATCATAAAGACGGATGTAGTGACCGAGATCCTCAGTAAGTACGGGACCGTGAAGCGGGCAGATCACCTGGATATCTAAGGTGGCAGCTACCTTCAGAAGGTTCTGAACCTGTACACCATATTTTCCTACAATGCCGATGTAGTATCTTCTTGCTTCATCATCCCATGGCTCTTCTACATCGAGTGCGCCAAATTTTCCAAAGCCGTCAGCAGAAAAAAGCACTTTTTCGGTACTGTCATAGGTGACCATGACTTCCGGCCAGTGTACCATCGGTGCAAATACAAAAGTCAGGTTGTGTGTTCCAAGGGAGAGGCTGGAGCCATTGTCCACAACTATTTTCTGATTTTCCAGATCCAGATCAAAGAAATTCTGCATCATGCCAAAGGCTTTTTTGTTGGAGACAACGGTGGTATCCGGATAAACCTTCATGAAGTTCGCAATGTTGGCTGCGTGATCCGGCTCCATATGCTGTACGATAAGATAGTCCGGCTTGCGCTCGCCCAGAACCTGCTGGATGTTATCGAGCCATTCGTGGGTAAAGTTGGCATCTACAGTATCCATGACAGCTGTTTTTTCATCCAGGATCACATAGGAATTATAGGACATGCCATTCGGAACCTTGTACTGTCCTTCGAAAAGGTCGATCTGATGGTCATTTACGCCTACGTATTTGATTGTATCGGTGATTTTCATGAGCATTTCCTCTTTTCTTTTTAATCTACAGGTTGTTCTTAATTTTGATAAAAATATAACAGATTTTGCACGAAAAAGTTGTTGCAAATACAACAAAACACAAAAAATCCAAGCTTTACATCATTTGAGTACTGTTATAAAATTAGCATGATGATATCCTGATTTATTGATGATTTTTTGTGTGATGTTGTTTACAAGGAAAAAATGACAGGAATTATGATTTACTATGGTCGGAGGCAGAGGGATGGAACACATTACATTATTTACTGATATTATGCCTGAAGAGCAGGAAAGAATTCGGGTTTGCTTTAAAGTCCGGGAAGAAATTTTTCAGAATGGCGAGACGATCATGGAGTACTCCAGTTCCATGAAAAAGATCGGTTTGATTCAGGACGGCCGTGCTGTCCTGTACTGCTGCGATGAGGATGGAAATGAGTATGTGATCGATGAACTGAATCAGGATAGCGTGTTCGGAGAACCATTTTTACTTCCGTCAGATGCCCAGCACTATTATGCCTGTGCGACAATGCAGACGAAAGTCCTGTTTATTGATTACGAGCATGTGATCAAACGCTGTGAAAATGCCTGCCATCATCACAGCCAGATGGTCAGCAATCTGCTGCAGATGATTGCGCTTCGATCCAGACAGCAGACGGATCGAATTTATATGCTGTCCAGATCCAGCACCAGAAAAAAGCTGATGGCGTATCTGCATTCTCTGGCAGCAGAAAAAGGTACGAAAAAGTATAAAATTCCAATGTCGTACACAGCCCTGGCCCAATATCTGAGTGTGGACCGCAGTGCCATGATGCGCGAGATCAAAAATCTGATGGAGATGGGTGTGCTGCGAAGAGAAGGACGGAATGTGGAGCTGCTGGGGTGAAGCAATAAGCAGTGGATTGGGAGTTGCTTGTATCTGTCAGTATCAGGATAAGGTTGAGGACAGGGAAGCGATTTAGGAGTGGTACAAGCCACTCCTGATAAGCTGCGAAGCAGCTATTCGGTTATGACA
>OLSO01002512.1_pt1 | contig 11083 bp, 9 predicted proteins | sample 1672441 | NCBI WGS metagenome assembly OLSO01 (sample SAMEA3136686, study PRJEB25190) | human gut metagenome | biome: human gut; feature: human-associated habitat; material: faeces | place: Austria | collected 2013 | reverse complement strand
TTTCTTTGGCGGAATTTTATATCTGTACAGAACAGATTCCCGCCATTCCCCAGCAGAATCTTCTCCCTCTGCTACCGTCAGACTCTCTCTTAAGAGTAAAACAGCTGCCTGATTTATATCAGACAGCTGTTTTATTTTTCTACAAAATGGATTCTCGTCTCATCAAAACGATTCTGCATCGGTGCAATACCGATCCACACACCGCCAAGTCCCAGTGCATCTGTTTCCAATCAAATGTATTACTTCCTAATTTTTTCTATCATACACTGATGTTCTTTATCTTTTTTCGAATAATTAATACCTACCAGAAGAATGTTTCCAGCATATTACGCTGAGACTTTTTTATCTTTGCAATCAGATACAAAAACGCTATCACAACCAGTTTAAGAAAGTCAATCGAATATTCGCAATTGAAGCAGGGGGCTTACTTGTATCACCCCAATGCCACATCAAGCACCATCATCAGTGAAAATCCTACTGCGAAGAAAATCGTTCCAATATTGGAATGTTCCCCTGCTGACATTTCGGGGATGAGTTCTTCTACTACTACGTGGAGCATGGCTCCGGCGGCGAAGCTTAGAAGATAGGGAAGTGCCGGGACGATGAGTCCGGCGGCAAGGATTGTCAGGACTGCACCGATGGGTTCTACGATCCCGGACAGGACTCCGCCGACAAAGGCTTTGGTTTTTCCCATTCCTTCGGAACGCAGGGGCATGGAAATAATGGCTCCCTCCGGGAAGTTCTGGATGGCGATTCCAATGGATAGAGCCATGGCTCCCATCATGGTGATCTGAGTATGTCCGGTTAAGTAGCCGGCATATACAACACCTACTGCCATTCCCTCTGGAATATTATGCAAAGTTACTGCAAGAACCAGCATGGTAGTTCGCTGGAATTTGCTTTTTGGGTCCTCGGATTTGTCACTGTGCTGATGAAGATGTGGAATAATATGATCCAGTAAAATCAGGAAAAATACGCCGATCCAGAAGCCGACTGCTGCGGGGATAAATGAAAGTTTTCCCATTGCAGATGACTGTTCGATCGCAGGGATCAGCAGACTCCATATGGATGCAGCTACCATGACTCCAGCAGCAAATCCGGTCAAAGAGCGCTGGATCTGTTCATTCAGGTCTTTTTTCATGAAAAATACACAGGCTGCGCCGGCAGATGTACCGATAAATGGAATTAATATTCCATAAAATACATTTATATTCATCTACCTCCTTAAATAAATAATACATGCAAAATATGAATGGTTTATAGCACTCCCGTAAAATAATATATTGGTTGAGAATCTTTTCATTTCCAATTATTTCAGCTTATGCCATAGAATCATATTTATGAAAAGGTTTGGTTAGTTATATCTAACTTTATTTAGTATAACAGATTTCTTCACAAATAAAAAGAGCATACAGAACTTTTTATCAAATTCTGTATGCTCTTCTTTATTATTTACAGGTATTGACTTTTTATCTGTTCATCATTCTGCGGAAGAAATCGCATTCATCATCATTGCACTTCTGTCCCTGTGGTTTCTGGATGGTTACATGGAATACATGATACAGAGGTTCTTCTTCGCTTCCATAAGTTACGAATTCATAATATACCCCATTTTCTTTCAACGCTTTTTCCAGCAGCGGAGCCTGCGGACGGCAGTAATCTCCCACACAGGTCATCAAATATACCGGCGGGAAAGCAGGTGTTACGTGATCCGGTACATTGATCAGTTTCCGTTCTTTTTCAGAGCCTTTTTCCGGGAGAAAATCACTCATCAGTTCATTGTCCTGTTCGCTTCCCAGTACTTCTGTAGTTCCAAGAGGTGCATAAACTCCACAGTTAAGTGCTACTGCTTCCGGTACAAATCCATCCGGTACTTCGAAATCATAATTGGCAGCATATGCCGGATTGGTGCAGATTGCACTGTAAAGTCCGCACAGATGACCACCTGCAGAATCTCCCGCCATGAATACATGATCCATATCCAGTCCATACTCATCCTGATGTTCATACATCCAGCAGATTACATTATTGGTATCTTCCAGAGGTGCCGGGAATTTCACTTCAGGTGCCAGACGATAGGTGAAGTTTACCACTGCAAATTTTCTCTGTGCCAGTGTCATTCCATAGAACTGGTACAGTTCTTTATCGCCGTAAATCCAGCCGCCGCCATGAACATTTACGATTACCGGAAGTTTCCCTTCCAGATTCTTCGGTCTGTAAACATCCAGTTTGTTCCACACAGGATCCGGTCCATATACCAGATCATCATAACGGCAGATATCCTCCGGTGTTGTCAGTCCTGCATCTCTCTTCGCGTCATTGATCTTCCACTCTCTTCTCATTGTGTCGCTTGCCTGTGACATAATCTTTTGTCCTCCTTTATATATCAATTGTTTTATTTACCCTTTTTTCTGGATTCACTGATAGTCATGCCTGTTATTTTCCTGTTTTTCCTTCTCCACTGTCCTACACAGGCGGCGATCACCTCCAGCTTTTCTTTGGGAATCCATTCCAGTTTACCCTCATCGCATTCTTTCTGCATGCCTGTGAATTCATCGGAAGTGTACAGGCACATGTATTCCGTTCCGTATCCATCCTGTGTGAATGTGACAATTCCTCTGAATTTCCAGGATAGAAGTTGGTATCCGGTTTCTTCACAAACTTCTCTGCAGAGGCATTCTTCCGGACTTTCGCCCTCTTTAAAGTGGCCGCCTACGCCGATCCATTTATCTTTATTGATGTAATTTTTCTTTGTTATTCTGTGAAGCATAAGATAGCTGCCGTCTTTTTCCAGATAGCAGTGGGTGGTTAATACACTTTTCGTTTTGTCTTGCATAGATTACCTCGTTTTTTTTGCTGTCAGTCTTCTGTGTAAAAGCATTTGATTTTACCTGCGCCCCAGTTCCCAGAATGCTACTGCACTTGCAGCTGCTACGTTCAGTGAGTCTACTCCGTGGGCCATGGGTATTTTTACTGTATAATCGCAGTCTGCGATGGTCTGTGATGCCAGTCCGTCTCCCTCGGTTCCGAGAATGACTGCCAGTTTTTCTTCTGACTGGAGTGCCTGGTCATCGATTCCTACGGAGTCATCACGCAGGGCCATTGCGGCTGTTTTGAATCCGAGCTTTCTCAAAGTCTGCATTCCATCCTGCGGCCAGGCAGATTTTTTGTCAAAGTATGTCCAGGGAATCTGGAATACTGTTCCCATGCTGACTCTGGCTGCGCGGCGGTAGAGTGGGTCGCTGCATCCGCTGGTTAAGAGCACTGCATCCATATGGAGTGCTGCCGCTGAACGGAAAATAGCTCCGATATTTGTAGGATTTACCACATTCTCAAGCACTGCTATGCGGCTGGCATTTTGGCAGATTTCTTCTACGGATGGCAACGGATTTCTGCGCATTGCGCAGAGCATTCCGCGCGTAAGGGCAAATCCGGTAAGCTTGACCAGAAGTTCGTATTCTGCAGTGTAGACCGGAACTTCTTGAAAACGCGCTAACAGTGCTTTTGCTTCCCCCTCCAGATCTTTGTATTCTACCAGAAAAGAAATTGGCTGATATCCGGCGTTCAAGGCTCGTTCAATTACTTTCGGGCTCTCCGCAATGAAAATTCCCGGTTTCGGTTCATAGTATCTTAAAAGCTGCACCTCGGATGTTCTGGCATATACATCCAGTTCCGGCGCAACGAAATCTTTTATTTCGTTAAACATAAAAATAAACCTCCAAACTGAGTAATCTTATCTTACATCAGTTTGGAGATTTGTACAAGAATTTAAATTCCTACCTACTGCTTATTGCTTTTCACAATTGAAGCAGGGGACTTACTTGATTTGGTTAAAACAGTCAGAGATTTCCGTTTCAAATAAATTGCAAAATCCAGTATACCAACGGAAGTGTCACAATGGAGCAGACTGTCGTCACCAGGATTCCGCCCATGGCGTAATCGCCGTCTGTGCCGTATGCGTTTGCCATCATAACCACGGATGACATAACAGGCATTGCAGATGTGAGGGTCATGGTCATGCGAATCTCTGCAGAAATCGGAAGCAGACCCAGGAGCAGATAAAAGAGCACCGGGAAAATCAGCATTTTTATTGCTACGATTCCATAATAGTCCAGCTTGCAGATATACTTTCTCACATCCATGCAGGCAAATACTCCGCCAAGATAAATCATGGCCAGAGGAGTAGCTGTTGCTCCGATCTTCGAGAATGCAGTGTTCAAAATTTCCGGCAAACTGATTCCCGTCAGGATAAAAATTAGTGCTAATACAATGGCAACTGTGACAGGATTGATCAGTTTTTTGAAGTCAAAACTGCTATGTTCTGCTTTTGAAGTAAGTCTTACCCCAACAGTCCACAACATCAGCTGATCGATCATAGTAAATACAGAAATATAAAGCATTCCTCTTTCCGGGAAGATACTGGTTACAATAGGAATCCCCATAAATCCGATATTTCCAAATGCGCTCATGGCAGAATACAGCTGCTGATGGTCTCCCTGCAGATGAAACAGTTTCCCCGACAGGAAGCTTAATCCAAACAGACAGAGGTACATAAAGAACGCAATCCCAAGAATGGATAAGGAGTGGAAAAGCATCTCCTTATCTACTCCATTCACCGTGTTTGTAAAGATCATAACCGGCAATGCCAGCTTGATCACCAGTCTGGAAACGACTTCCATATTCTCTCTGTTCAGCACCTTTGTGCGGATCAGAAGAATGCCTGCAAGAATATAGATCACAAACATTCCCAGCTGAGTGATCAGAATATTCAACGTATCCATCAGTCAATCTTCAGAATCACATTCATGATCCTTCTTGCGCTGAGACGGATCTCCTCTTCTGTGATAAAGCCTTTCTCATATGCTTCTTTCACACGCTCCGGAAAACCTGCTGCCATTTTGATGTCATTTCCTGCTTTTGTCTCACGGTAATGTTCTCCGAATGTCCACCAGTCTGTGGTAACCAGTCCATCAAATCCCCATTCATCCCGGAGAATACCTGTCAGGAGATCCTTATGCTCAGAAGTATGAACACCATTCAGCAGATTATAAGAAGACATGATGGTATATGGATGAGCCTCTTTTACGATGATCTCAAACTGTTTCAGATAGATCTCTCGGAGTGCTCTCTCGGATACTCTGGAGTCGGAATCCTTACGGTTTGTTTCTTTATTATTGGCTGCAAAATGCTTCACACTTGCTCCGATGTGCTGAGACTGGATACCTCGTACCATAGCAGCTCCGGTCTTTCCTGCGAGATACGGATCTTCGGAATAGTACTCGAAGTTACGTCCGCAGAGCGGGCTTCTGTGGATGTTGCAGGCAGGTGTGAGCCAGATGCTGATGTTGTTTTCTTTTACTTCTTCTGCACCGGCTTTGCCCACTTTCTCTACCAATTCTTCATCCCAGGTGCTGGCAAGAAGTGTAGCGCATGGCCATGCAGTTGTCTTTACTCCGCACCATGGACGGATACGAAGGCCTGCAGGTCCGTCGGCTGTCATAATATTCGGAACACCGTATTCCGGGATATTTCCCATGCCAAAGGTGTCTGCACATCCTGTGTTCGGCTGACCTCCCAGGAGATTGATGCAGTCATCCAGACTCAGAAGATCCATGAACTCATCCAGAGTCATTTTTCCCTCTGCTACATCCTCGAAACGAACTCCTTTCGGATCAATAAAATCAAGGAAGTCAATTCCCTTATGCATTCTTGTGTCAGGACACGGCAGACCGGACGCATATTTGTCCTGTCTGGGCAGTCCCTCTTCTTCTACATATTCACGCTGTGGAAGTTCCTCATAGGAACCATCTGCAAGCATACGTTTCGGCAGATGATATGGTGCTGCTTTCTGACTTAACTGCTGGGTAACTGTGTCTTCTTTTACTTCATATGTAAAGTCAATCTTCGCTGCGTCTCTTACGTTTATACCGACGTAAATTACATATTCTCCTGCTTCCAGAACATAGGCAGATTTGCATACTTTGCCCAGGTCATCGTAGGATGCCATCTGGTTTACCGGAAGTTTCAGGGTAAGGATCTGGCGTTCACCTGGCTGGAGAAGGCTTGTCTTTTTGAATGCTCCCAGTACTTTGGCTGGCTTGCCAAGTTTGCCTTGGGGTGCTCCGTAATAGAGCTGGATCACTTCTTTTCCGGCTGTTTTTCCGATGTTGGTTACTTCTGCCAGAACTGTGATCACACCGTTTTCTTCGGAAGCACCTGTTACTTTCCAATCAAAATCTGTGTAGGAAAGGCCGTAACCGAAAGGATAATTTACCTTCTCTGCTGCTCCCGGGATCGTTTCGAAATAGCGGTATCCTACATAAATATCTTCTGTGTAATCTACATAAAATGCAGATTCATGGAAGTTCGCTGAGGACGGATAATCTTCCAGATTTTTGGCATAAGTATCAGACAGTTTTCCAGATGGATTCACATCACCACACAGCACATCTGCTGTTGCAAGTCCGCCTTCCATACCACCCTGCCATGCCATCAGGACTGACTGGATCTCGTCACAGTCTTTAAACCACTTGGTGTCTACGATACCGCCCACATTCATCACTACGATCACATGTGGGAATGCTTTTTTTACGTTCTCCACCATGGCATTCTCTGCGTTTGTAAGGCAGAAATCGCCATCCTCGAAGATCTTCGCAGATAAGTCTGCCTGTTTCTTCTCATCTCCATCCATGACATATCCATCCTGTGCAGCTTCACATTTTCGATCCCAGCCTTCCCCTGAGAAACGGCAGATCGTAATGACCGCAGTATCTGTGTATGCTCTTGCTTCCTGCAGAAGGTCTTCCGGAATCTCCGGTTCCACAGTCATGCCAGGTACTGCGCCTTCTGCGTACTGTTTCCGGATGTTTTCCTCATAATATTTCGCAAGTTTATCGAAGACTTCTACTTTTCCCTCGTCCTCTTTGATCTTCATTCCTTCGTAAAGGTTACGGATATATTCCACAGTTACGTCACCGCTTCCGCCGCCACCTTTTACGTAATCTACTGTGCCCTTGCCAAAGAGTGCCACTTTCGTTCCTTTCCGGATCGGAAGCGTGTTTTTCTCGTTTTTCAGAAGGACCATTCCCTCTCCTGCTGCCATTCTGGAAAGTGCAATGTGTTCTTTACTTCCTGTTACCTTTCTTCCATCTTCTCCCAGCGGAAGTACCGGTTGGTAAAAGCTTCTCTGCCATTTTCCCATTCTATTAATCCTCCCTTATCAAAGTTCTTTCTTTAAAAACGCAAATGGTTCGTCATCCTGAAGAAAATGCATCAGCTGATAGGCACACATGATCGCAACATTTTCTTCTTTCAGGATCCTTTTTACTTCTTCTCTGTCTGCAAGCACAACCTCGATTTCCTCGGAATCTTCCTGGGCATCTTTGCTGATCTCGCCTTCTGCATAACCGTAAACAGTGGCACAGGATTCGTCGGTCATTCCGATTGTTGTGAAATATGGTTTCTCGAATGCAGGGTTCACCTTCAGAGGTGTGAACTTCAGCCCGGTTTCTTCGTGCATTTCCCTTACTGCGCCTTCGTGGAATTCTTCATCCGGTTCTACCAGACCAGCCGGAAATTCATAGATATAATCCCCGATGGTATATCTGTACTGACGCACCAGTACAACCTTATCCCGTTTCTCTCCGTAGAGACTGTAAATGATCACACCGTCCGGTGTATTTTCCCTGGTTTTAATTTTCATCTGCTCAATGCTTTTCGCACGGGATGCCACGAAATATGATACCGGAGTGTTGTGAACACTGGTGGCATTTATGTGGTATAAATTCACGAATTTACTGTCTGTCAGTTTCTCAATGTCATGTATCTGTCCCATTGTTTTTGTTTCCTTTCCCTGTTTCTATTTATCACATGCTAACGTCTGTCTCATCTGTTTTATCTTATCACACTCTCATAGTTTTTTTAAGCCTGTGAGCATAAAAAACGGCCGTAGATTTTAATTCTACGGCCATTTCTCTAATTTCATTTTATGATCCATCAGTCCCCTTTAAGAACTACACGGATTCTCTTATAAATAAGGAATACGATCAGGGATGTCAGTGCATATTTAAAAATATTGAATGGGAAAATGATGATCGCTGCAAATGTCAGCAGATTATTTACAGAACTGTGTACTGCGCTTCCCATTTCAATGAATGCTTCGATTGGCATTCCAAAAGCTTTTCCGTAAGCCGGAAGTAAAATGAATGCATTGATAAAACATGCAACTACTGCTGTCAGAACAGTTCCTACTGCCATTCCTACTACTGCGTGCTTTCTGCTCTTAACAGATTTATAGCGGTAGATCAGTCCTGCCGGTACTGCGAATGTACATCCGAAAATGAAGTTCGCCAGGTCTCCTACACCTGCTGTCATAGTTCCCTTAGATACCAAATGCACCAGGATCTTTACCAGTTCGATCAGTACTCCGGCGATAGGTCCCATTGCGAAAGAACCGATCAGTACAGGAATTTCAGAGAAATCCAACTGATAAAAGGATGGTGCCAGGAAAGGAATAGGAAACTCCAGATTCATCAGGATTCCGGCAATGGCGCCAAGCATGGCCACCTGCGTGATCGTCCTTGTCTTACTTCTCGCTACTACATTTCCACTTCTTAATACCTGTTCACTCATACTGTTTCTCTCCTTTGAAATTTTTCTTTATGGATCTGCTTTCTGCACATCCTGTTTAAAAGAAAATTCCACAAGCTTCTTATATAATGAAGCTATTTTATTTCGAAAGTAATCTCCATCATATAAAAAACCCCGGATCACTGATCCGGGGTACTGAGCACGTATGGTAAATATCGCGTGTTCTTCTCTCATCCAGACTATACTGTCGGTTCTGGAATTTCACCAGATCAGCCGCCGAAGCGGGTCGCGGACTATAACCGCCGGTAGGGAATCTCAGCTATGCTGATCACCACAACCCCGAAGAATTTTCTTTTATCTGAAACCGATTATACTATATACGCATACTCATTTCAAGAGATTTTATTGATTTTTCAGTCTTTTTTATAAAGCACAAATGCTTCATATGGATTCAGGACAATTTTCCTGTCAAACGCTGTTCTGCCCATATTTGTGATCAGGCACTGAGCTCCCTCTGCGAATGTTTCCGGAAATTCCATTTCCGCTTCCTGTGCACTGAAATTGCATACTGTAAGCAGCTTCTCTGATCCAAGCTTTCTTATGTAAGCGAAGATCTGGTCATGGTCACGGTACAGAGCCTCAAATTCTCCGTATACGATGATATCCATTTCCTTACGCAGGTGGATCAGCTTCTGATAATAATGGAAAACAGAGTCTGGATCTTTTAACTGGTCTGCTGCATTGATCTGCTGGTAGTTTGGATTCACTTTGATCCATGGTTCCCCTGTAGTGAAGCCTGCACTTGCGGAAGTATCCCACTGCATTGGTGTTCTGGCATTGTCACGGCTTCTGAGCATCAGGCATTTCATCATATACTCCGGTGTCAGTCTGCCTGATTCTGTCAGCTCAGTGAAATAATGAAGGCTTTCGATATCGCGGTAATCCTCAAGCTTGTCGAAATAGATGTTAGTCATTCCAAGCTCTTCACCCTGATATACATAGGGAGTTCCCTGCATCATATGAAGGCAGGTTGCCAGCATCTTGGCTGAAATGTCCCGGTAAGCAGGATTATCATTTCCGAATCTGGATACACTTCTTGGCTGGTCATGGTTGCCAAGGAAAAGGCTGTTCCATGCTTTTCCTGCCAGTTCTTCCTGCCATTTGATCATGATCTTCTTGAACTCTTTGAAATCATACCGTTCTGTGGTCCACTTGCCATAATCACCGCCGCCGATTTCTACATGTTCAAACTGGAATACCATATTCAGTTCTTCTCTGTCATCACCTGCGTATTTCTGTGCTTCCTCAATAGTAACTCCTGAAGTCTCTCCCACAGTCATCACATCATATTTGGAAAGCACCTCCCGGTTCATCTCCTGAAGATATTCATGTACTCTTGGTCCATGGACACTGTAAGGTCCAAAATCTCCATAAAGTCCTCCGTGAGTCTCTCCATCCGGAAATGCCTGATCCTTGGAGATCATACTGATCACGTCCATACGGAAACCATCGATTCCTTTTTCACACCAGAAGTTCATCATATCATAAACTTCCCGGCGAACCTTGTCGTTCTCCCAGTTCAGATCCGGCTGCTTCTTGGAAAACAGGTGAAGATAATACATATCTGTCTGTGCGTCATATTCCCAGGCTGAACCGCCAAATACTCCGCCCCAGTTATTTGGTTCCTTACCATTCACCGGATTTCTCCAGATATAATAGTCGCGGTAAGGATTGTCTTTGGATTTACGGCTCTCGACGAACCAGGAATGCTCATCGGAAGTATGGTTTACAACCAGATCCATAAGGATCTTGATTCCTCTTTTGTGTGCCTCTGCAAGGAGAGTTTCATAATCCTCCATGGTTCCGTAATCTTTATAGATCTTTCTGTAATCAGAAATATCATAGCCGTTATCATCCTGCGGAGACTCAAGCATAGGCGAAATCCAAAGTACATTTACACCCAGCTCTTTCAGATAGTCAAGCTTTTCTATAATTCCTCTGATATCCCCGATGCCGTCTCCGTTACTGTCTTTAAAACTTTTGGGGTAAATCTGATATACAACACTTTCTTTCCACCAGGTTTTCTTCATAACTTAAGCCTCCTGTTTGCATTTCTCAATCTTACTGTTGTGTTATTTTACTGCACCGGCAACAACACCGTTCATGATCCATTTCTGACAGAAGATATATACGATCAGTACAGGTGCCAGTACAAGCAGATAAGAAGCAAATGCCAGGTTATAGTCTACAGAGAACTGGCTCTTGAATACATACTGTGCAAGCTGTAAGGTCTGCTGGCTCTCATCACTTAAGAGTACCAGCGGCATGTTGAAGTCGTTCCATGTCCACATAAAGGAAAGAATCGCTACTGTTGCAGTAGTTGGTTTTAATACCGGGAAAATAATCCGGCTGAAAGTCTGGATAGGGTTGGCCCCATCGATCATTGCTGCTTCATCCAGTGCTTCCGGTATCGCCTTGATCGCACCTGTATAAA
>OLSO01002503.1_pt1 | contig 11109 bp, 7 predicted proteins | sample 1672441 | NCBI WGS metagenome assembly OLSO01 (sample SAMEA3136686, study PRJEB25190) | human gut metagenome | biome: human gut; feature: human-associated habitat; material: faeces | place: Austria | collected 2013 | reverse complement strand
CAAATATTACATTAATGAGGTTCCTGCCTCATGCTCATAGAATCTCTTTATTATCACCTGCACCGGTTTCTCACATATTTCATAGCTGTCGTCCTTCCATGCCTCGGAAGCAGAAGGCAGCTTTGGTGCCCACTCCCATAAAGCAAAACCACGAAGCCATGGTCGTTTCTTACAGGCCTCAAACATTGCACGATACCATTCACACTGTTCTTCCAGGCGAAGTTCTCCCTGCAATCCCCAGTTATTCGGAATTTATAGCCGTAAGATTGTTCGTATTTCAACTTACAGCCTCACGAAGAGGCTGACATCGGATATCTGACATACTGAATTTTTCCACCGTTATTTCAACTAACAGCCTCACGAAGAGGCTGACAAATATCGGTGTTACTACGTCACAACAGATGATACATTTCAACTCACAGCCTCACGAAGAGGCTGACTCATCGACTGTGTATATGTTTTCTGCTGATTCTGTATTTCAACTAACAGCCTCACGAAGAGGCTGACCATGTGGCCTGCATGTCGTCCATACAGCTTTCAACATTTCAACTCACAGCCTCACGAAGAGGCTGACTATACTATTTGTGTAAGAAGATATTTTAGCTGTTATTTCAACTCACAGCCTCACGAAGAGGCTGACTGACAAGCGAGCGCAGCTCTCGGTATCATGACGTAATTTCAACTCACAGCCTCACGAAGAGGCTGACATCATTCAGACGGTATATAGCCTGATTTGTTCTATTTCAACTCACAGCCTCACGAAGAGGCTGACGACTACGATATCAGCAGTATTATACAAGGCTGGTATTTCAACTCACAGCCTCACGAAGAGGCTGACAACATCCGAAGCATCGAAACCACGTAAGTTAGCATTTCAACTCACAGCCTCACGAAGAGGCTGACATGAGGCCAGTCACTCCGAATATGGTTCCAAGGGTATTTCAACTCACAGCCTCACGAAGAGGCTGACAGCATACGCAGTTGTGCTGATGGAAGATGGAACATTTCAACTCACAGCCTCACGAAGAGGCTGACGCAGAAGTCTTTGAACCTTTATCATTCTTTGATATTTCAACTCACAGCCTCACGAAGAGGCTGACAGAGAGGTGGAAGAATATGAAAAGAGCCAAAGATATTTCAACTCACAGCCTCACGAAGAGGCTGACTCGGGAATCCCAGACCTCATTTTTTTCATTGTTGTATTTCAACTCACAGCCTCACGAAGAGGCTGACGGCGGTCGCCCTCATTGCCGCAAGGCTGCCATTTATTTCAACTCACAGCCTCACGAAGAGGCTGACACGAAAGTGGTCGAAGCACTCCAAACGATGATACAATTTCAACTCACAGCCTCACGAAGAGGCTGACCAGCAAACTTGCATATGTTTTCAGAGCAAGAAATATTTCAACTCACAGCCTCACGAAGAGGCTGACTGAAATGTTGCTTGCAGGGAAACTACGCATAAAATTTCAACTCACAGCCTCACGAAGAGGCTGACAAAGCCGAGACTGCATATTTGACTGCTCTGTATGCATTTCAACTCACAGCCTCACGAAGAGGCTGACGATAGTAACTATAGTCCTTAATGTCAAACCATTATTTCAACTCACAGCCTCACGAAGAGGCTGACGCTATAGTTGCGGCACGCCGGATGGTGCAAAAAGAATTTCAACTCACAGCCTCACGAAGAGGCTGACGGGAAGTATGACAAAGAAAGATATCGAAGCAATCATTTCAACTCACAGCCTCACGAAGAGGCTGACAGGATTCCTTTTCCGGTCTTGTCAAACAGGGAAATTTCAACTCACAGCCTCACGAAGAGGCTGACGAGATGATCATGTATTCCGTAACATTAATTTGCATTTCAACTCACAGCCTCACGAAGAGGCTGACGGTGTTCTTCAATCGGTACTTCGAATCTAATGTTATTTCAACTCACAGCCTCACGAAGAGGCTGACCGGCTCAACCGAAAAGACATAGACTGGGGAAACATTTCAACTCACAGCCTCACGAAGAGGCTGACCTGCAGGCTTACGCTTGTACAGACGGACTGAAACAGATTTCAACTCACAGCCTCACGAAGAGGCTGACTATGTCGGATTCTTCTATTGATCCGATATAGACATTTCAACTCACAGCCTCACGAAGAGGCTGACATCATGTAAACATGGTAAATTCTGTATTCTATTATTTCAACTCACAGCCTCACGAAGAGGCTGACGACAATCTAATCACACTAATCACAGCAGGATTCACATTTCAACTCACAGCCTCACGAAGAGGCTGACTAGAGCGTTTTGAATTTAGGTGTTCGTATCTGCATTTCAACTCACAGCCTCACGAAGAGGCTGACGACAGCGTTACTTGTAGGAAATGACAGGATCATATTTCAACTCACAGCCTCACGAAGAGGCTGACATTTTTATTTCTGATGTTCCGACAGAGCCGGAAAATTTCAACTCACAGCCTCACGAAGAGGCTGACAGGCAGACAGAGTAAGCACAAAGCTGAAATCAGTATTTCAACTCACAGCCTCACGAAGAGGCTGACATGTTCTGACTCCGAAGCTTGAAAAAATTCTGATTATTTCAACTCACAGCCTCACGAAGAGGCTGACTGTAGTGCTCGGCTTGCCGTACATCAGCCAGGTATTTCAACTCACAGCCTCACGAAGAGGCTGACCTTCCGGCTGCAACCGGCTATTTGATAGCTTTTAAATTTCAACTCACAGCCTCACGAAGAGGCTGACGACAGAACAGACAGTCCGATCAGCTGAAACAGGTATTTCAACTCACAGCCTCACGAAGAGGCTGACGGCAATTTTAGACAAAAATACATTTATCTAAAATTGTTTTTTACGCTTATTGCACATATCAATCTTGTTTTTTATTCAAATCATTATATTGTAAATTTTTTTCTAGTAAAATACACACATTTTCTGGTGCGAATGTCCTGAAGTATTTCTGTAAGCTTACCTTTCGCACTATAATATTAAAGTATCTGTAACATCAAATCCAGGCTTTGCACCAATGTGTTCTACTTTATTTTTGTACTTTTCACCCAGATAATAAAATCTCAGGCTGTCCACGTCTTTATCTATAATATTCTCCAGAATATTCTTCACCTGTCTGCATTTTGTCGCATCCATCTGACACTCAAATACTGAATTCTGCACTCTCTGTCCATAATTGGTACACTCTTTCGCAACTTTACGCAGACGTTTTCTTCCTGCTGCCGTTTGTGTATTCACATCATATGTTATCAAAACCAGCATTATCTCACCTACTTCCAGAAAAATGGCGGATATTCATCCAAATCTCCTCTTAGATATCTCGCCAGCAACATACTTTGAACATACGGAGCCATTCCCCATTCTATCTTTTCATCCAGAAATGGATGTTTAATAGTTTCCTGTTTTTTGGACTGCCAAGCTGCCAAAAAGGCTTTTCGACCTTCATCTGTCATAACGACCGCTTCATTTTCCTTTTTTATGAAATATTTTTCCTTCATAATTTTTTTATTGATCAATGTCAAAACAAAACGATCTACCATAACACTTCTGAATTCTTCCATCAGATCCAGGGCCAACGACATACGTCCTGGTCTGTCTGTATGAAAAAATCCAACATACGGATCAAGGCCCACTGCTTCCAGCGCAGATCCGCACATTCCTGCCAGCAAAGAATATCCAAACGACAGCATGGCATTAACGTTATCCAAAGGCGGTCTCTTATTTCTTCCATGAAAGTAAAAAAATTCCTTTTGCTGTAATATCAGTTCATCAAACACAGAGAAATATACAGAAGCAGCTTCTCCTTCTAGCCCTAATAATTCTTCTCTTTCACATCCTCTTATTTTCCCCATGTTCTGTGCAAGAAACAGAGATTTCTTTTTTATATTTTCTACATCCAGACGCATTGCATAGTCTCTTGTAGCTCTTTCCAAAACCCACCTGGAATTATACACTTTTCCGAGAATAAAATTTCTGGCTATATGTATACTTTCTTCCCTGTTGTCACTGATTCGATATTGCTGCTTTCTCAATGTTACATTTCCCTTTACCTCACCAGTAACTCTGGCCAAAAATCTTCCATTTCTGGACATAAAAGAAAGATCTATATTTCTCTGCGCACATGCTCCCATAAGTGCTGGACTGGCCCCCGTGTAGCCAAATGCAATGATTGCCTGAAGATTATGCAAAGGAACTCTGCCGATTTCTTTCTGTTCTTCCAAAACAACTACATTTTCTCCATCCAAAGACAGATACTTATTCCCAGTTGTTACATACAATGTATTCAAAAGCCTTTTCATTCTTTTTCCTCTACTGCAATTATACTGTCGATATATCTGGAAACAGACTTCTTTTTATTCAAAGCAGGAATACAAATATCCTTCAATGAACAGGCATTACACTTTTTACTTGTTTTTACCTTCGGTGTGTAGCGCTGCTCATAATATTTATGCATCTCCGAAAATATCTTCCGAACCTTTTCCCGTACTTCGTCTGTAAATTCTACTTTCATGCGATGCCTGGTTTCTCCATAAAAGATATAGCCATAAGATATATCGCAGCATAACATTTCTTCCAGACACATTGCCTGTGCCGCTACCTGAAGAATATCCGAATCATCTGTTTTCGGCCTGCCTCTTTTATATTCTACCGGAACAGCCTTATAAAGCCCTTCTTTCCCTGCCAGTTGAATTCCATCTTTTACTTTATGAAATTCCACTACATCACATTCGCCGCTCACTCCCATTTCCCAGGAGTGAATCGGCATTGCACGTACGATCAAAAGATCTCCTCTTTTTTCTTTCATACTTACATCATGTGCATTTTCATGAAGAATTTTCCCTTCTACTGTTCTGACATTTTCCTGCCACTGCAACTCTATGTAAGCCAATGCCCACTGTCTTCGGCAAAATGCAAAATGCTGGATTCCGGATAACTGAAGAAAATCTTCTTCCTTATACAAAATCAAACTCCTCCGGTTCTTTACATCCGTCTACATGCCATGAAATTTTGTAATCTTTAAATTCTCTTGGATGTTCCTCTTTACATTTAATATCAAAGCCTCTCTGGATTTTTCCACTGGAAACAGCCGGCGTTTTTTCATCGTGCTGCCACCAGTACATTTTGCAGACTTCCATACTTCCCTCTGGTCTTGCAGAAGAAGCATCGTTTTCAAATAAGGTTTTCAATGCCTCTTTCAGTAATTCCGCATCTTCCTGACTGAATCCTGTTTTTTCAGCAAGCTGAACATTTACACTTCCCATTACTTTATATACTGCAAAACCTACTCTATGCTTCGTCCCCATGGTATCTGAGGCCTTGCTTTCTTTTCCGGATTCGCTGTTCACACTCTTAGTAATCTGCATGCTGATGATATCAATTGGCGAAAGACTGATCGCCTGATGAATGGAAACGGGGCCTCTTACTCCAAATGATACAGGAATTCCCTTAAACGCAAAAACCTGACCAAAAGCTCTGACATCCAGCCACTCTTTGCAGGCAATCGCCGCACAAGCATCGCGATTTGCATTTTTCTTATTTCCTATCTGAGTTTTCAGTTCCTCACATCCATCTGCACGGTCTTTCAAACTGGTATAAGGATCATCTGTACGATCATCTGACTGTACAAAAATTTTCTGTCCAAGATCCTGAAGTCTATTTCTTATCTTTCTTTTGATACACACGTCCGATATTTCACCATATCCATCCATGTTGATTCTTGGACGGTTTCCATTTAACGGATCTCCATTTGGATTCGCATTATCAGCACTTACAAATAAAGTAAAATCAATTTTTCCTTTTAATTCACTCATCGTTTATTCCTCCTCTTCCTTCTCTTTGGAATCTTCCTTTTTCAGTTTCAGATCATAAGCCTGGCTGTGAAAACCAAGAAGATATAAACCATCCAATTTTTTATTATCCTTGAAACTATCTATTTCAAATAATTCATAAATATCATTTAACAGATTTTCATAAAAACGCCTCTCCGCAATCCCCAATTTATTCATATATGGCTGGATATTTTCTTCAATCACCTTCCATGTTTCAAAAGGTCTCTGGGAAAAAGTACTCATGTATCTTTTTGCATTTGTAACCCTTGCTTTATCTCCATCATCATAAGTACGATATTCAATCCGATCTGCCACTGCCAGTAAACGTCCGTATAAATAATTTCTGTCTTTTTGATTTTTATCTAATGCCACATTCCATTCCTCCATTTTTCTATCTTTTTTCACCAGCGAACATGCTAACGTTAAAACCCTTTCCCAATTTTTGCGATCTTTATATGTTAATGGATTGGACGCCTTAAGCACAGCTCTGTTCACATAATCATGCGGGATTTCGGTTCCATTCCAGATACATGGAATTAATCTTCTCGCAACTTCCGCATACATTTTCTTTCCGTTTGCGTCCGCAATCGCAAGTCCGCCTTTACTTTCTATGCCAAACAGAATCTCTGCTACATCTTTAACACCAACCATTCCGGAAAACGCTATTCTTTCTTTACCTTTCCATTTCTCATGAATCCAGTTGCAGCTCTCATGCCATTTCTTTATATTCTCCAGATATCGCGCAGAATCCAGCGTCATCTCCTCAACCATGGACAATCTTCCCGGTGTGGCCGCATCAAAACCAAGTAAGATCATTGCGGATGTATTATCTACCTTTTTTCCATATCCTCGAAGTGCTTTGTAAAATTTTTCAGCTGTGACTGCATTTCCATCTGATATGGTTTCTTCTTCAGGTTCTTCATCATCCCAGGCATATTCCGATGTAATCATCTCTGTATCTACATTCCATCTTGGCATACACAGTCGATTAGATTCCCATGTAACAACTGCCAACGTATCAAAAAACGTTCCCTGTTTCCGAATGATCCACTTCAATGCATTATGAATTTTCTGAGAGGTTTCATTTCCTACTGCAAAAGCCTCTTCCTTACTTACAAACCGTCCCCGATAAGTAAAATTCTGACTGTCATTTGATGAGATCAGCTTTGCTCCGTCACCTTCATTACGGATTTTTTTGGAATGAAGATAAGAAATAGCCTCCATATTTCCGGTAAGATAGCACAAGCCTTTCTCTTTTTCCCGGGACCGCACATAATTTATATAACAATCCTGAAGTGTTCTGTCTTTCCAGCATTCATCTGTTTTTAATTCAAAAAGATCTGAATTTGACGAACGAATAATAAAACGTACAAATGCTTTCGTCTGCACAATTCCCTGAATATTTTCTTTGTCATCAATCTGATTCTGTTCATCCAATTTTATAATCTTTTTATCAACCAGATCAGAGATCAGAGTATTTTTTTTCAGATATAAATAAATTGCCCGAACCTTCTCATGGCAGTATTCCGATTCTACCCATTCTTTCAGCTGAGAAATATACAGTTCATGACAGATTCCATCATCCTTATAATATTTGGTATAATCTCCTGCAAGATATCTCAGATTATCACACAAAGGATGTGGTTCCTTTCCTGCTGTACGGCTTCCCGATTTTTCTGTAACCGGTATGATTGTCAATTTATCATTAAGATCTACCGGTTCTGCATTCATAAAATTACCATCCTGATCAATAGTTACTGTTATCTGTGCAGTCACAGTAGTATGAAACGGTGGCAAAAGAACGTATGGCATTTCTCCCCGATACTCAATGACACCTATTTTGTCACTGTTTATCTCATACAGATCAATGAGTTCGTTTACCCAGCTCACTCTCCCACCTCCTCACTGGTAAATTCCTTTAAACCTGTGAAATTATCTTTTCCGAAAATTTTACGTTCCATTTCTCTGATATGTCTTTTCTGTGTACATTCTTCCGGTCTTATAAATTCTACAATTCCCCCCTTCTTCATAACCGGTTTCCAGAAACGCACTGTCATTTTACCCTTATCTTCTTCCAAAACAGCTTCATCCGCATATGTTATGCCATGATACATAAAACCGTAATCTACTTCTCCGGTCATCGTATCATAAAAGCTTTCTCCCTCGCCAAATGTACAAGGTTCTTCAAAAGCCTGACACTCTCTTGTTCCAAGGAAAATATCTCTGCGTCCGCCTCGCTTGACCATCCTTTTGGCAATATTATGATGTTTATACTCATTTCGATCATCTTTCAATTCTGTATGATTATAATTTATTTCAAAATGCGCACGCACTTGATAACGAACATCTTTCAGATACGTATAGTATGCAAGCTCATTGCCACCATTATATGCGATTGGGCGGATACCTTTTGTTTCTGTCTGAATCGGATTCATTACTCTTACTGCATCTACGATCCACATGATCGTGGGCTTCCAGTAAATGCTTTCCACAATTCCACGTAAGGCCTCATATGTCGGAATATGATAACTTGTCTTTTCTCCACCGACACGCATAACGGGATCAGAAAAAAGTGCATATGGACCATATACTTCAAATTCTATTGTATTTCTATATTTTTTCATGTTTCTCACCACCTTTATATGCTGCAATAACTCATCTTTGGTTCATCTACAACCCCTATATTTTTATCATAATATCCATCACTCAATACCAGAATCCCTTCGCTGTTTTCATATATGGCATTTCCCAGTTTGCTTTTTCTGGTTTCCGAGATGCCGACCGTATATCTCTGTAATTTTCTCAATATCTTTTTCTTTTCTGTTTCTGTTCGCACTTGTAATAGTTCTTCCAACAACTGATGCGACTCAGTTTCATATGGAACAACAACACTTACTTTATAAGTATCAGAAATCACTTCAAACTCATGTCCTGCTGTCTGGAAAGCCTGCGGAAGTTTTATATGCATTTTTTCTTCATGTTTTCGTCTGTATTGATTCTGACCTGTTTGATTTTTTCCCAACAGATCCACTAAAGTTACAGGCACATTATATATTTCAGCCGGAAATTTCGTTTCTGACTTTCTTAACTGTGTATGATACACTGAATAATAAAATTTTATAGCTATTTCTGAGTCCAATGCATAATTAAACTTTTTCTTATCATGCTTAAAATCATCAAGCACCTTTTGCAAAGCCGCCTGTGCGTTTCTTATTTCTCTCAAATGTTCCAGTTTTTCCGCTTCCCGGGACATCTGCACAATATAAACCGCCCCCATTCTTCCCAGTTCTTTATGTCGGTTGCATCTTCCTGCTGCCTGAATAACATTGTCAAGACCAGCTTTTGACCGGATCACACATCCAAAAGAAAAATTCACTCCCGCTTCCACAACCTGTGTGCTGACACAAATAATCTTCTTTGCTCTTTCTCTTAATGCATTTCTTATTTCTCTCAAAGTATCCAGTTTATGTTGTGGGCACATATTATTACTCAGATGAAAAATCTCATATTCTTCCGTACAGCTGTCTTCCAGTTTTTGAAATACTTCAAATGCACATTTTGTAGTATTCACAATCACTAAAGTACTTCTATATTCCTCTGTTTTTTCTAATGCAAAATCTCTTAAATCTTCTGTTTCCATCCCTCCGGCGTATCTTTCTGTTTCATCGATAATCTCAACTCGTTTAAAAGCTTTTGCGTATTTTTCAGATTCTCCTGACATCTCCAGGCACTCGCAGATATTATTTTCTTCAAGAGAAGCCAGTGTCGGCTGTGTAGCCGAACATAATACCACTGTTGTTCCGCAAAATTGAGAAAGAAAATTCACAGCCAGATTAAAAAGTTCTGTGCATTTAACCGGAATTGCCTGCACTTCATCAAATATAATAACGCTGTTGCATAGATTATGCATTCTACGAATACAACTCTTCTGATCAGAAAATAACGTATTTAAAATCTGCACTGCTGTCGTTACAATAATTGGTGAGTCCCAGGTCTCTGTAAGATTTCGATATTTTTCCTCTTCTCCTTCTTCACAGATCACATTACAGTGATGTTCCAATACAACAGAGGGCAATCCCGTTGCTTTTCGAATTTCCTCTGCGTTCTGTTCCAAAATAGATGTGAAGGGGGCTATATAAATAATACGATTTTTTTGTTCTTTCCTCGCATGATAGAGTGCGAACCGAAGACTACTGAGCGTTTTTCCAGCACCAGTTGGCACCGTTAGACGATATAGTTTCTGATTCGTTTCTGCTGCCTTCCGACAGGAGTCAGATATCTCCTGTCGAAAACTGTTCAGCCGATTTCCATTGTCCGGATTATTCTGAATTTCATTTTTCAAATACTGTTCAAAATTATATATACACTTCTGCCATATTTCCTGAGTCTCTTCCTGCGAAATTCTTCTCGATAAAGGGATATTCTGAAAAAAACATGCTGTATCTGTCCAGTCACCATCAATCAGCAAAGACAACGCAATTCTCAGATACATTCCCAGATAAAAATATCTGCTTCCATATTTTTTTCCAGAAGAATCTTGTTTTTTAACAAATTCATTTATATTATTAAAGATTTTTTGATATGACTGAATTGCCTCCTCTCCGGATTTCTTCAACGTTTTTATATCATAAATCCGGAAAAATTTTTCTTTAATGTATGCATACTCAATTTCTTTTTTCAAACGTCGTTCCTGTAAACTATGGCCATTTTCCAGATTAATACAATCTTCCATTCCATGATGAAAATAAATCAATGTACTGATAAATTCCGAGACAGGCCATTCCTTTATTAATTCAAGCGCAAGTCTTCCACCGGCAGTAGAATGATCCAGTCCATGTTTATGTACCTTATCACCCAACTTCAGAATATTCTTAAAATCATCCTGATTTTTTGTGCCAAGCTTTCCTGCATCATGAAGAATTCCAGCTAATTCTACAAGGTTTTTCAATTCTGGAAGTTCACAGACATTACTTAAAAAAAGAGCAACATTTCCTGCGTGTTCCTGCATAGACTGGATTCTTTGTGTTTCATAGTCTACATGGGCCAGTGTACACTCTTCCGTTTCCGGAATACTTATTTCTTTATCTTTCATTCAGTACTCCTTGTATTATATGCCTATTTTTACAGTATTAAATTTTTATTTTTTATATATTTTTACTATATTTTATCAGGATTATAGCCTTAACGCAAGACAGATATCGAAAAAATGTTCGAAGTCATGAACCACCAGTTCAACTGGTGGTTTGATTATGCCCCTATAAGGGGCCT
>OLSO01002497.1_pt1 | contig 11127 bp, 2 predicted proteins | sample 1672441 | NCBI WGS metagenome assembly OLSO01 (sample SAMEA3136686, study PRJEB25190) | human gut metagenome | biome: human gut; feature: human-associated habitat; material: faeces | place: Austria | collected 2013 | reverse complement strand
TGGGCAGGTCGCATTATTGACCTGTTAGCTGTGTTTGCACTTCTTGCTGGTACTGCTACCACATTTAGCGTGGCAACACCGCTGATGGCAACCATTATTAGTGAACTGTTCCATGTTGCCATTAGTCGTACTGTGATCAACATTATTATTCTTCTGGTTACTTGCGCTGTATATACATATTCCCTGCTGCATGGATTTAAGGGGATCAGCAAGCTGGCAAATATTTGTATTTATATGTTCTTTGGACTGATTGCTTTTGTGTTGCTGTTTGGTGGAGAAACACAGTATATTATTGAAACCGGTTTTTCTTCTCTTGGACGAATGATTCAGAACTTTGTTGATCTGTCTACGTTCACTGACCCACTCCGTACATCGAATTTTCCGCAAAACTGGACGATTTACTATTGGGCTTATTGGATGGTTTGGTGTGTGGCGGCTCCGTTCTTTATTGGCAGCATTTCTCGTGGAAGAACAGTGCGTCAGACAATTCTTGGTGGCTATATATTTGGTGTTGGCTCCACATTGACGAGCTTTATTGTACTGGGTAACTACTCTATGGGAATGCAGATGACTGGAAAAGCTGACTTTATTGCACAGTATCTGGAGAGTGGTGACCTGTACGGGATGATCGTATCTATCATTAAGACGATGCCGGGTGCTCCTGTTATTATGGTAGTTGTTCTGCTGACGATGATCGCTTTTTATGCGACTTCTTTTGATTCAATTGCACTGACAGCATCCTGCTACAGCTATCACACATTGAAAGATGGTGAGCAACCGAATAAGGGCATTCAGTTGATGTGGTGCATTTTGCTGATTTTGCTTCCGATTGCCTTGCTGTTTGCAGAAAGTTCTATGAACAATCTTCAGTCTGTCAGTATCGTAGCTGCTTTTCCAATTGGAGCGGTAATTGTTATGATTGCCGTAAGTTTCCTGAAAGATGCTGCAAAATATCTGGAAGAAATGAAAAAGTAAAGCGAAAAAATGAGGTATTGTCTTGCACTTGAAAAGAAGATGTATTAATATTAGACTTATAGTATTAACATCGAAAAATGTGATATCTAAGTAGAATATCAGAATGAGGAGGAAAAAGACAGTGAAAAGGAAAGAACTGTTAAAACAATCCAAAAAGCTTGCAGCAGTAGTAGCGACAGCCGCTCTGCTGGATTCTGGTGCATTGGCGGTGCATGCAGCAGAGAATGTAAATGCAGAAGCTGTGCAGAGTCAGACTGGAGCTTCCGACTTCACACAGTCAGAATCTGAAACAGAACAGGTAGCTGAGCCTGATGACAATCATATGGAAGAGCAGCAATCAGAGGGTGATGTGGCACAGTCTGAGGAATTGACTGAAACTGTATTAACAGAAGAGCAGCCGACTGAAACAGAACAGGTATCAGATCAGATACAGCAGGATCAGACACCAGATCAGGTGCAGGGAGATGCAGCGCCTGAGACAGATGAAGATACAACATCTGAGACAGAAAAACAGGATGAAGCAGAAGGGATCCTGGAAGAAGATGATACAGAGCAGACAGAATCGGAAGATACAGATGTATCTGAAGAAAAGACTGAAGATGTGACTGATCAGAGTCAGTCTGATAATGAACAGAATAATTCTACAGAATCAGATGAAGAAAAATCTCTTGAAAATGCACAGTTAGTAGCAGCAGACGGTCAAAAGGGCTGGGTTGAGGATGAAAATGGAGATTCAAGTTATTTTGAAGAAGATGGCAAAAAGGTAACTGGATTATATTACATAGACGATAAAAGATATTATTTCGACAATAACGGAATCCTTCAGAAAAATGCAGGAACAGTTTTGATTGATGATGAGGGAACCGGAGACTTACATCTGTATTGTATTGATGAAAATGGTGCAGTAGCTACCGGATGGGTAGAGAATTCAGAATATGGACTTTGTTACTTCCGGGAAGATGGTCGTGCTATCGATTCTGGAGTACAGACAATTGATGGTAAGAAATATCTATTTTTCCTTTATGGTATGAGAGCTGATGCTGATTGTATATTTAGCAGAGAAGATGAAAATGGTCAGATGCAGGTATACAGGACTGATGCGGATGGAGTATTGATCACTGGCTGGTATCAGCAGGATGATGATACAAAATTTTATTATGACAGTGAAGGCAGGGAGGCTCATGGCATAGTAACCATAGACAATAAACAGTACTATTTTTCTGACGGCGGCGTAATGTATACGGATTATTCTGTTTTGCAGGATGGTAAATTCTATTATTTTGATAATGAGGGAATTGGAAAAGTCCAGAAAAATATAGAGAAAGATGGCTGGGTTCAGGTAAATAACGCCTGGTATTATGTAAAATCAGGCGAACTTGTGTATGATCAGATTCTGACTCTTGGAAAAAACAGATATTATATAGCATCTGATGGACAAATGTATCAGAATACATATTTTTCTGTATATGATCAGGAGTCTGAGACATATTATCAGTATTATGCAGATAGTAATGGGGTTTTAAAAACAGGTTGGTACAAGGCTCCGGGGGAAAACGAGTGGTATTATTTTGAAAGTGACGGGAAAGGTACTAATGGAGTCAGGACCATCAATGGAACTACTTATTACTTTGCGGATGGATTGATGAAAACAGACTATGTCTGCTTTGAAAACGGACGTTTTTACTATTTTGGCAAAGACGGAAAACAGAAGGTTGCAAAGACTGTAGAGAAAGATGGCTGGGTTCAGGTTGATGATTCCTGGTATTATGTAAAATCAGGCGAACTGGTACGAGATGAAATACTAAATCTTGGCAAAAAAAGCTATTACATACGTTATGATGGAAAAATGTGTCAGAATGCCTTCTTCTGGGCATATGATGAGGATTCTGATAAAGATTACAGATACTATGCGGATGCCAACGGAGTTCTGGTAAGTGGATGGAGAAAAGTCCAAGGAGATGAAGAGGAAGAAGGTGGCTGGTATTATTTTGAAAGTGATGGAAAGGGTGCCGAAGGAGTCAAAACTATAAATGGAGCTACCTATTTCTTTAATAATGGTTTAATGCGGACGAATTATATCTGCTTTGAGAATGGATGCCTTTATCATTTTGGCGAAAACGGAAAACAGGATACTGCAAAAACTGTAGAAAAAGATGGCTGGGTTCAATTTGATAATTCCTGGTATTATGTAAGATCCGGAGCACTTGTGCGGAATGAAATACTGCATCTTGGTAAAAAAAGTTACTATATAGGTTATGACGGAAAAATGTGGAAAGACAGTTTCTGTTTCGTATATGACGAAGATACCGATACAGATTCCATATATTATGTAGATGAGAATGGATATGTAGTAACCGGATGGTATAAAATGAAGGAAGAAGATACCTGGTATTACTTTGAAAATAATGGTAAGGCAGCTGATGGAATAAAGAATATCAGTGGGGTTACTTATTATTTTATTGAGGGCAGAATGCAGACGGAATATGCAACTGTAGACAATAATAATTTTTATTACTTTGATGAGAAGGGAATTGCACATAGCAGGGAAATCCAGGGTAATGGTTGGATTAAATGTGATGAAAACTGGTTTTATATTGAAAATCAGAAGGTAGTAAGAAGAACATTCCTGCAATTAGGAAAGTATAAGTACTATTTTGACAAAAATGGAAAAATGTATGCAAATTCATACTTATCTATCTGGGACGAAGATACAGAAGATTATTGCTTTTATCGATTTGATCAGTCAGGTCATATGATAACAGGCTGGTATGAAGATGCATGTGGAGATTGTTATTATTTTGGAAGCGATGGCCGTGGTGTGACCGGATTTCAGAATATCGGTGGAAAGACATACTATTTTGAACAGGATACTTATGTACTGGTGAAAGATAAAGTAAAAGTGCAGGAGGGATATTTTTACTATATTGATTCAGATGGAATCTTGCAGACAAAGAAAGCTGTGAATGGTGATTCATGGATTTCTTGTAATAATAACTGGTATTATATAAAAGACGGTAAACTTCTCTCGGACAGTTTTTTGACAGTTGGTAAATATACCTATTATCTGGATTATAATGGTGTTATGGTAACAGATACTGCCATAGGCATTTGGAATGATGACGAAGCAGATGAGGATTATTATCGCCTTGATTCTTACGGACATGTTGTCACTGGCTGGTTCAGAGATAACTGGGGCGATATGTATTATTATGGTACAGATGGAAAGTCTGCACAGGGAGTAATAGTTCTCAATAGTAAAGTTTACAACTTTAGTAGTCAGGGAATGCTATTGCCGGACAGTGTTGCTTATTACGATGGAAAAGTCTATTATTTTGGTGATGATGGCATTGGAACTCAGATTGATAAGAATGGCTGGATTGAAAACAGTATCTATGTAGAAAATGGAAAAGTTGTAACCGGCTGGAAAAAGCTGAATGGTAAATGGTACTATTTTTCAGAGGATACAGCAAGAAAATTAGTAGACGGAGATTATGAAATTAACGGCTCTTCATATTATTTTGATGAAGCTGGAATTATGAAAACCGGATGGATTAGGACAGGATATTATGATGGATATGATCACTATGTTGAAAATTATCTGTATGCTGATGCCAATGGTAAATTAAAACAGGATGTATGGATGAAGTCCGGAGATAAATGGTATTACTTCAATGGTGTTTATATGGCAAAAGGAATTGTCAGAATCGGAGATGTTTATCATTCATTTGAGGCTGACGGAACGTGGAATAGACAGTTACCTTCTGCTACAAATGGCTGGATAAAAGTAGCTTCTGTCTGGTATTATTTTGAAAATAATCAGCTTATTACAGATGAGACAAAAGTAATTGGTGGAAAGAAGTACTGCTTTGATGATGACGGAAGTATGTTTGTTAATGTGAGTGTGAATAATTCCTATTATGGAGCAAATGGTGCTGCATTAAAGAATCAGTGGCGTGAAGTGGCTCCTGGAAAATGGGAATATTATGATTCTGATTATCAGCGTATAAATTCAGGATGGAAAGTAATTAATGGCTCCAAGTATTATTTTGTTGATAATTATGCAGTGTGCAGAGATATGGTAATTGATAATGTTCTGTATCATTTTACAACAGGTGGAAAACTGACCGGATCTGCAACTGCGTTAGTGTCAGGGTGGAATATGATCAATGGGGATTATTACTATTTTGCGGATAATAAGTTAGCTACCGGAATACAGAAAATCGGTAAAAATAAATATATTTTTGATATGAATGGAAAGATGCTGTATGGCAGAACTTATAATATAAATGAAGCAGATCCCGATTTACATTATTACTGCTATCTGGATAAAAATGGAGCGATGCTTACAGATGGATGGTCAGCAGATCATGAACATTATGCAAATGCGGAGGGGGCCCTTTTAACAGGGGTACAGATGATTGATGGAAAATCTTATGTATTCACAGAATATGGTACTCTTTGCCATAATGAACAGATTATGTCCATTGACAGAAAGAAAATATATATAACAAATGCACGTGGTGAGGTATCACAGACAATCAGTGCATCTAAATCAGGCTGGATACAGGATAACTTCAAACGATGGTATTATTCACAGAATGGCACTTTTATGAAAAACAGAAAATGTGTTATCGGAGGTAAGACCTATTATTTTCTCTGGAATGGAGAGATGGCTACAAACTGTTACGTAGAAGGAGGATATGCTGATAAGAATGGAGTTGTCATAAGCAATGGCTGGTCAGACGATCACAAAATGTATTTCAGAAATGGTGATTATGTCAGCGGTGATCAGATGATTGATGGAAAATATTATTATTTTAATGATTATGACAGTTCAAATTCAGAGGGAATTTTCAGAGTAAATGGAAAAAATTATTATTATGACGGATTGGGAAACAAAACTGTTCAGACTTTGAAAACAGGCTGGAATCAGATAAATTCTAACTGGTGTTATCTGAATGCAGATGGGACACTGGCAAGTGGTATTACGAAAGTTGGAAGTAAGTATTACTATTTTGGCAGGGAAAATGGATTTATGAAAAAAGATTACGGCATATATGAAGAAGCAACAGGACAGATGTATTTTGGCTCAGATGGAGTGCTTTTTACAAATGGATGGAAAGAAATTAATGGTTTAAAATATTATTTTGACCAAAATGGGCATTCATTAACCGGCAAAAGACATATTGACGGAAAATGGTATATTTTTGATTCCACAGGAGCACTGATTCAGTAATATTTCAAATGTAAAAAGCCACTGATTTTATGGATTTATTATGGATTCATAGTAATCAGTGGCTTTTGTGGGATAACGAAAACATTCATAGAAAGATAGATACAGGGAGGATTATAATGAAAAGCAAAAAGGTAAGGTTATTGTCAGTATTACTTTCACTTTGTGTATTATGTACCGCTTCCGTAAGTGCGGCAGAGTTTTCGGCGGGAACAGAGTCTGTTGAAGAATCGTTTACAAATCAGGAAGAAAGCACTGGAGGAGACGTTACTACAGATAATGATGAAACGGAAGAAACATTCAGTGATGAAGAAAACGCATTCTCTGATGAAGAGACATCTGATGAAGTTTTTTCAGATGAGAGTATGCCGGAAACAGAAGAAAGCGGCGAAGTTGATTACAATCTGGAAGTTGCTATGGAAAGTTCAGTAACGGAGGCCGATATTCCAGTAGACACAAATGTGAAAACAACATGTACCATGTATAGTGGAGATAATATTGAGTCACAGAATTATTCAGTATATGGTTCATGTTTAAATTCATATCTTACCGCTGCACCGGGAGGCGGATTGATGAGAGTGCAGGCTGAGGCTATTGAGGGAAAAGTTTTGGTAGAATATTATGATTCAAATTATAATATTCTAAGTACGGTTACGGTTCCTCTGGCTCTTCCGATTTTTGGGGCCTTTTATGAGAGTGATGACAGCTATTATATTCTTACCGGACAGGAAAATACAGAACAAGATAACGACAAGGAAGTTTTCCACGTAACGAAATATTCAAAAGATTGGAAAGTGCAGGGGGACTGTGGACTGTCAGATGTACACACAATTGTTCCATTTAACGCAGGTTCTGCCAGAATGGTGATTGATGGAAATTATCTGTATGTGAGGACATCCCGCAAAATGTATAAAACAGTTGATGGTGTTAATCATCAGGCAAATTATACTTTTTCTATAAATACCAGTAATATGTCATTAGTAAATAAGGATAGCGGGAAAGTAACAGGATCTGGTTATATAAGTCATTCGTTTAATGAATTCATTCAGGTTGATAATGGAGTTCTTCTGGGTGTAGACCATGGAGATGCTAATCCAACCAGAGCAATTTCAATTTCAAGATATAAAACGGATATCAGTCAGGGAGCGTATTTCCCCAAAGTATTATCCAATCCATGCGATACAATAAATATCTTCAGTTTTCCGGGTGAAAGTGGAAATAATTATACAGGAGGTTCTGTAGGTGGATTTGAATATTCGAGTTCATCGTATCTGGTTGCGGGAAATTATGATAACTCAGATTTATCCGGAAGAAATGTGTTTGTTGCATCCATATCAAAAGATGGAGGTACACCACAGATTACATATTTCTCGGATTATTCCGGCAACGACAGTGCATCCACCCCGCATTTTGTAAAACTGGGCAGTGATAAATTTATCCTTCTGTGGTCAGATCAGGCAAAGGTTTATTATACTTTAATTGATGGAAAAGGTCAGAGAACAGGAAATATCTATAGTATGACAGGAAATCTATCTGATTGTGTTCCTGCTGTAATTGACGGTAAATTAGTCTGGTATACATGGCGTGATAATAAGATCGTTTTTTATGATATAAATTTGTCTGATTTAACTCAGAATCATGCGGTTAAAATTGTAAATGGTCATCAGTATGTATATGGTGAAGTAAAAAACGGAAAGGTATCCCGAACCTGTAAAATATGCCATAATGTATTTGGAGATGTTTATGTTCCCTTGTCTATAGATTACGTGCAGTATCAGGCAGGTAGCAATAAACCGTGGTATAAGCTTTATTCATCTGAAAAAATTGAGATGAAACAGGGAGAAACTTATGGAATTAGATGGAATATAGCCTTAGATCAATCATATACTTACGAAGCGGAGGTTTTAAATGACTGTGAAATCAGCAGTTCTGACGATAACATTGTGTCAGTAAAAAAATCTAAAGGAGAAACTGCACAGTTTACTGCTCATAAAGCAGGTAATGTTATACTGACGATAAAATCCAAATACAATCCTTCGGCAATGATTAATATAGGTGTGTGGGTTGATATGCACGAACTGAATAGAAGTATGTGTAAGATAATAACTGATCCTATTTATGCAATTTACAATGGACAGGAACAAAAACCGAAAGTTACTGTAAAGTTATATCAGGACAGTAAGATTCTGGCAGAAGGAACAGATTATACAATTTCATATGATGGAGATTTTGTGAATGCCAATACATATAAGATACTTATTACAGGTAAGGGAAGCTATGCAGGAACCGTTACTGAAAGTTTCACCATTAGCAAAAAAGAATTTGAAAAATCATTTATTACCTTACCGCAGGCAACTTATGAATATAATGGATCAGAGCAAAAACCTGAATTTATTGTAAAAGATGGAAATCAGAAATTAGTTCTTGATAAAGACTATACGGTTCATTATGCTAATAATGTAAATCCCGGTATTGCTACAGCCTGGATCTGTGGAGAAGGTAATTATGAGGCAACCAGTTACAGGTTCCCATTCAGAATTGTAGAGGCAGTAAAAAAGAAACTTGAAAATTGTAAAACATCTCTTTCGTTTTACAGATGTACATATGATGGTGAAAAGAAACAGCCGACCGTTGTAATCAAAGATGGAACAAAAACATTAATTCAAGATGCAGATTATACTATAAGATATGAAAATAATGTAACAGTTGGTTCTGCATTGGTAACTGTGAATGGAAAAGGAAATTATGTTGGAAAACTTACAAAATATTATTCCATTGTTCCGGCATGTATTAATGACGCAACAGTAACTCTTTCTCAAAATTCCTATATTTATGATGGAAAAGCAAAGAGACCTGAGGTGACGGCAGTACTTGGAAATAAGAAGTTATCCTCAAAAGATTATGCCTTGATTTACAGTAATAACAGAGCAGCAGGAACCGCCAGAGTAACTTTAATCGGAAAAGGAAATTATACAGGAAAAACAGAAAAAACTTTTCAAATTGTGAAAAAAACAAGGAAAAAGATCAGTAAAGATAATGTTATACTTTCTGAAAACAGTTTTGTCTATGATGGAACTGAAAAAAAACCAAAAGTTACAGTTTCCTGTAATAATACAAAACTGATTCCTGAGAGGGACTATACAATCACATATGCAGATAATATAAATGCGGGAACTGCTGTAATTGAAATAAAAGGAACAGGTGATTACACTGGTACAGCTATAAAGAATTTCAGGATTATGAAGGCTCAGACTGTACTGAAAGTTTCAAATAAATCAGTGACAGTTGATGGGCAGGAGATAAAAATTGCAGACTATATTGTAACAGATGGAACTGTCAGATATCGTTCATCTAATCCGAGAATTATAAAAATATCCGGTGATAAATTTGTTGCACTGTGTCCCGGAAAAGCGACTATCACTATTTCGGTAAAAAAAAGTAAAAATTACAATTCGGTTCCAGACAAAAAAATTATAATAATGGTGTACCCGCCAAATGTCAAGAATATTATATTACAGTCAGATGAAAAAGGGAGACTTACAATATCATGGGCGTCAATAAAATCAATTGATGGTTATCAGATTAAATATAGTCAGTCACCGGATATGAAGAATGCGAAAGTTGTTTCTGTGAAAAAGAACAGACAAACTCTGGCACTTAATAAACTGATGAGTAAGAAATATTATTATGTCAGTGCCAGAACCTATAAGAATGTTGAAGGGAAAAATTATTATTCAGACTGGGGCAGGATAAAGAAAATCAGGATAAAGTGAGAAAAAAATAGTGTAGAAAACAAAGTATTATCTTGCGTAAAAAAGAAAATCGTATTAATATCAAAGTATGAGTTAAAGAAATACGATTTATCTGAAGATAAGAAGGAGGAAAGATAATCATGAGAAAAAAAGATTTACTGAAACAATCTAAAAAACTTGCGGCTGTAATTACAGCCGCAGCAATGCTGGAATCTTCAATAGTTCCCGCAGCTGCTGCGGATAGTCTTGCATCTGATACAGTACAGAGTCAAAACGAACCAACGCAGGAAACAGCAGATTCAGAAGAAGCAGCAGAACCCGAACAGTCAGAACAGCCAGATGAAAACCTGGCTAATAATGAAGAAGTTTCTTCTGGTGAAATTTCCGAAGAAATAACAGACGAAGTAACAGATAATGAGACAGCAGAAGATAAAATAACAGACGAAGTAACAGATAATGAGACAGCAGAAGATAAAACAACAGACGAAGTAACAGATAATGAGACAGCAGAAGATAAAATAACAGATAAAGTAACAAATAATGAAACAACAGAAGACGAAACAACAGACAAAGTAACAACTGACGAAGAGGTAGTAAATGAAGAGGTAACAGATAAAAAGGAAACGGATGAAGATAAAATAACAGACGAAACCACAGATAAATCAGATACAAAAGCACAGCTTTCAGAAGATGAAACGAATTCTTCTGACGAGAAAAACGGATGGGTTCAGGATGATAATGGAAATTGGAACTATTATGAGGATGGAACAAAATATGTAGATAGGGAATTATATGTAGAAGATGAAGAAACCGGCAAAGTACAGATTTATCGTTTTGATAAAGAGGGAAACAGATTAACATCTTCTTGGTATGAAGATGGAGATAGCAAATATTACTATGATGAAAATGGATGTCAGGTAAAAGGAACCTGTAATATTGATGGTAATTTGTATTTCTTTTTCGACAATGGGGTAAGGGCAGATGCAGACTGTACTTTTTCTGAATACGACGAAGAAACCCAAAAATATGTCAATTACAGGACTGATGAAAATGGATGTATTTATACTGGATGGTATACAACCCAAGATGGTTCGAAATACTATTATGGAGCCGATGGAAAAGGTGTCCAGGGCATTACTGAAATTGATGGAGAAACTTATTATTTTG
>OLSO01002496.1_pt1 | contig 11130 bp, 11 predicted proteins | sample 1672441 | NCBI WGS metagenome assembly OLSO01 (sample SAMEA3136686, study PRJEB25190) | human gut metagenome | biome: human gut; feature: human-associated habitat; material: faeces | place: Austria | collected 2013 | reverse complement strand
ACGCCCCGATATGAGCATAAAAGTGAAACGTAAGCTTCACGATATGCGAATAGCGGGGAGGATTGCGTGAGTGCAAAGCACGGAGCAATCCGTGAGCACTACTAACTACTATAAGGAGGAACTCTTTATGAGCAAGATCACAGAAGAATTCAAAGAATTCATCATGCGCGGCAATGTCATGGATATGGCTGTCGGTGTCATTGTCGGCGGAGCCTTCAGCAACATCATCAATTCCCTGGTAAACGACGTCCTTATGCCTGTCATCAGCATCGCCACCGGAAAGGTTGACTTTTCCAATCTTTTCATCGCCCTGGACGGCCAGTCCTACCCCACCCTGGAGGCAGCGAAGGCATCGACTTCCGTTTTCGCTTACGGCTCCTTTATCCAGACCGTGATCCAGTTTCTGATCATTGCCTTCTCTATTTTTATGGTAGTAAAAGGTATCAATGTGATCCGCCGCCCGAAGCCGGAACCGGAAACAGCACCTACCACCAAAGTATGTCCTTATTGTAAATCCGAGATTCATATCGACGCGGTAAAATGCCCTCACTGCGCTTCTGAGCTTCCGAAAGAGTGAGTTTTAAGCGGCACCCCTGCTGCATAAACTGTAGGGAAAGTCTTTCAGAGGTTGACTTATGCCGCAGACTCTTTCTTCTGATACACCGGATAAAGGCCGGCTCCGCATTCATGTGGACTCGGCCCTGACCCGTTCCCCTGTGGAAAATGCCCGGATCCGGATCTTCGATACCGGCCAGCCGGAGAAAGCCCTGGAGGAGATCGGCACCGACACAAATGGAAATTCTGAAACCGTGGAGCTTCCTGCTCCGCCCATTGAGTACAGTATGGAACCCAGCGAAAACCAGCCCTATTCGGAATATACTTTCCAGATTCAGGCAGATGGCTTTGAGCCACTTTCCATCTCGGGGGCGGAGCTTTTTTCCGGCTCTCTGGCCCTCCAGGATGTAAGACTCTCCCCCTTAAAGGCCTCCGGCGACTTCCAGAATTACACAATCCCCGCTCATACGCTTTTCGGCAATTATCCGCCAAAGATCGCCGAGGCAGAAATCAAGCCCATCAACGCTTCCGGTGAGATCGTCCTGAGCCGGGTGGTCGTGCCGGAATACATCGTGGTCCACGACGGCTCCCCCAGGGACAGTACAGCCCAGGATTACTATATCCGCTATTCGGATTACATCAAAAATGTGGCCTCCAGCGAGATCTACGCCACCTGGCCGAGGGCGACAATTGTGGCGAATGTGCTGGCGATTATGTCGTTTACGCTGAACCGGGTGTATACCGAATGGTATAGAAATAAGGGCTATTCCTTCACCATCACTTCCTCTACCGCTTTCGACCACAAATGGATCCCCAACCGGAACATTTTTGAAAGTATCTCCGAGGTGGTGGATGAAGTCTTTGCAAGTTATCTCTCCCGGCCCAATGTGCGCCAGCCCATTCTGACCCAGTACTGTGACGGGCAGAGGGTCAGCTGCCCCAACTGGCTCTCCCAGTGGGGTTCCAAATATCTGGGGGATCAGAATTATACACCTGTTGAGATTCTCCGCTATTATTACGGGGATGATATGTATATCAACTCTGCCGAGGAGATCTCCGGCATCCCGGCTTCCTGGCCCGGGGAGACTCTGGATATCGGAAGCCGCGGGCAGAAGGTCGAACAGCTCCAGGAGCAGCTCAACGCCATCTCCAACAATTATCCCCTGATCCCGAAGATCCGGGTAGACGGCATCTACGGAGAGGAAACACAGCGGGCTGTGGAGATCTTCCAGGATATCTTCGGTCTTCCCGAGACCGGCGAGGTGGATTACCGGACCTGGTATAAGGTCCAGGAGATCTATGTGGGCGTGACCAGAATCGCAGAGCTTTACTGATGAAAAAGGAACCTCTCAGTCATTGTTTTCAGTGACTGGGCGGTTCCCATATAAAAAATACAGTATATTTATTTTATCCCACGCAGTTTCTCCGCCACTTTCGTATACACTGGGACCGGGACGCCGTACTCGGCTCCCATCCGCACAACCTCATAGACCAGCCCGTCGATTTCTGAATTTTTGCCGGCCAGTACGTCTCGCTGCATGGAAGTTGTGGCTTCCGGCACCAGGTTGGAGAGAATCTTCAGGTTGGCCTCCACCATATCTTTTTCAAAGGGAATTCCCATCGCCTCTGCGAGTGCGGCAATCTCCCGGATCATCGCTTTGAAAGTTTCCCTGGGTTCTCCTTCCCGCTGAAAATCCCTGGCCACCGCGTCAAAATACAGGCCCGCTGCTCCGATCGGGGAGACATAGGAAAATTTTTCCAGCGCATCCCTTCTTATATTTTCAGAAAGGACTCCCTCAATCCCGGAGTCACAGAGATCTTCTGCAATCTCTCTTAATACCTCTCGGAAATCTTCCTTATCTCTGGTTCCAAAAACAACCCGCAGAATTTTGCCGTGCTGCAGCAGAACTCCAGGCTCCTTGATATTGGCCGATACATAGATACAGCCGTCCGTAATCAGAAGCTCCGGCAGTTCTTTCTGCATCTTTGCGCCTGTTCCATAGATATTCAAAACTGGTATCACCACGGTATCTTTCTTCGCCGCTTTCTTGATAAACGGAATGGTTCCAGCCAGGGAATATCCCTTGACACAGACAAAGATCACATCCGGCCGCTCCCTGTAATGCTCCATATCCGTCGCGGAAACAGGCAGCGTCTCCATGGAGCCATCCCACATTCTTTCCACCGTCAGACCCTTTTCCTGCATCTTCGCCAGATGCTCGCCGCGGGCAATCAGCGTCACATCTTTTCCTGCCTTTGTCATGTAAAATCCGATCATACCGCCGGTTCCGCCAGCGCCGATAACTGCGTATTTCATCTTGCTATCTTCCTTCTTTCTCAGCCAAAATCTCTCTTGCCAGCTCTCTTGCATGATTATAATACCATCTGTCGTCATCCTCATCCGCTTCGATAAATTCCACATATTCATTGAGGACGGCCAGCTTGATGTCATATAAATACTGTTCATAATCCAGTTTCTCAACCAGGTTTTCGTAAACGGTATTCAAAAACAGACGTTTCTGCTCATCGTTCATGTAAAACGGAAAGGTCGCCCGGTCTTCTGTCGCATGGGCGATAAACCGCGCAAGGTCCAGAGAATAGGGCATGATACCGCCAAAGCCCCAGTCAATGATAAATACCTGTCCGTTTTTATCAATCACATTGAACTCCAGGAAATCACCGTTTGACAGGGTTCTGTGGCAGGTCTTCTGTCTTTCAAAAAAGAGCCCGTAGGCTTCGCCGATTTCAGGCTCATCCTTGATGCAGGCGAGTCTCCGGCTGATTCTTTCCAGATAGACTTCAAAGCGTTCCCTGTCCGGATGATTCCAGAAAGCATTCTGAATCTGAACAATGCTTTTCGCCGCCGCTTTTGCCAGCTCATCCGTCATATCCCTTAAATCATTGCCCTCGATGCTCTCGAGCATGATCCAGATATCCGCGCCGTCGTCCCAGCGCCCATAAAATTCGGGAATACAGAAATCTTTTTGCTTCAGGTATTTCTCATAATTTGAAACCTCCCGTTTATCCGCTTTTTTCAGCATCCGATCACCCTCTGGCGTCACAAGCTTATAAACGTCGTATTCCCTGCAGTCGGCTTCTTCCTCTCCGTACTGCTCACAGATTCTGTATATTTTTCCAAAAGAAGTATCCGGTAAGATTCTCTCTGCAATCTCCCGGATTTCTTTATCCTCCACTTCCTTTTCGTACATTCCTATTTCCATACAAGTCTCCTTTAAAAAGCCAAAAAGGACGGAGTTTATGTCAAAAACTCCGTCCCCACCGGTTTACTCAAACAGTTTTTTCAGTCTGTAATACCACCAGAAGTCGCAGAAGCCGTCCACCAGCAGTGTGAAGCCCAGGAAACGCATGAGAAGCATCGCGCTTCCGAAGGGATTCAGAACCAGAACCAGGCCGAACACGGCTACCACAATGCCCATGGGCAGAAGGTATTTCCAACGATAATCCAGTTTCCGAAGGTTCAGTGCCTGATTGATCGTCACCAGACCGTCCATGAGGATGATGAGGCCGATGATCACCGGCAGAATGGAAAGCAGAACCTCGGATTTAAAGAGAGCCACCAGGCCGATGACCACGAGGATCACGCCCACGATGAGTTCCAGCTGGAACACGCCGCCCAGCTTTCTATCCTTCCAGTAACCCCAGATCTTCCAGGCGCCGTAGACAAAGGCGCAGATGCCAAGGACATAGCAGACTGCTCGAGAAAAGGCTACCGGGTGGATCAGAAGCAGGATGCCCAGCACCAGATAAACAATGGAAAAAGCTCCCTGATTTGTGAAAAAGCTCTTCATATCAATCGCCTCCAAAAATAACTAAAAGAGTTTTCTTACGTCATTGAACATAATCACAACCATCAATGCCATCAGAGCCAAAAGGCCGATCATATGGACCATGCCTTCTTTCTCCGGGTCGATGCGTTTGCGGCGGATGGCTTCCAGGAAAAGGAAAACCAGGCGGCCGCCGTCCAGAGCCGGAAGAGGCAGAAGGTTCATGACACCCAGGTTGGCAGTCAGAAGAATGGAAATATTCAGCATGTTCAGCCATACATAGAAGCCGCCGTCGGCTTTGCTCTCATTATAGGTGCTTCCAATCATGTTGACCACGCCCACGGGGCCGGACATATCGTTGAGTCCCAGCCTGCCGCTGATCAGAAGTTTCAGGCCGTCCAGCGTGGTGGCAATCCAGTATTTCACCTCGTAGGCGCTGTATTTCAGTACGCCCACAGGGCCAAGCTTTGTGCGGGCGCCGGAGACGGAAATTCCCATCAGCTTTCTGCCGACTTCCTCATCCATCTGAAGCGTGATATCCGCGGTTTTCTTCTCTCCCTCGTGCTCCCAGGTGACGGTGATCGTCTCCTCGTTGGGATGATAGAGGGTGTAGCCGGTAATCTCCCGGGCCACATGAATCTTCTGATTGTTCATTTTCAGAATCCGGTCTCCCACCTGGATACCGGCCTCGGCTGCGGGAGTTCCCTCTCCCACATAGCTGATCACCGGAGCGTCATAACCGATGCTTCCGATGATAAAAAGGGATAAGAGAAAAGCCAGAATAAAGTTAAAAATCGGGCCTGCCGCGATAACGGAAATTCGGGCCCAGACGGATTTGCTTCCGAAGGAGCCTTCCTCTGTGGTGGCCTCATCCTCTCCCAGCATGGCACAGGAGCCGCCGAAGGGAAGGAGCTTCCAGGAATACCGGGTGCCACCCTTTACCGTACTTAAGATTCTGGGACCCATGCCCAGAGAAAACTCCAGCACTGTCACTCCATTGTATTTTGCCAGGAGAAAATGACCCAGCTCATGAATGATAATGATCAGGCTGAAAATAAAAAGTGCAAGAATAATACTCAACCTACCACCTGCTTTCAATTCGTTCGTATGTTGCCTGCTCTGCTGCCAGAATCTCTTCGATGGAAGGATTCGGAATAACCTTATGATGTTCCATTGCGTCGGAAATTATATCATAGATATCCAGGAAACGAATCTTCCGATGCAAAAACTTGCTCACAGCCCGCTCATTGGCCGCGTTGAAGACCGTTGGCATGCTGCCGCCAGTTCTCGCCGCCTGAAAGGCCAGGGGCAGACCAAGGAAGGTATCCGTATCCGGTTTCTCAAAGGTAATTTCCTTCAGTTTCCAGAAATCCAGCCGGTCTCCCGGAAGGTAACGCCGCTCCGGATAATAGAGGGCGTACTGGATCGGAAGCTTCATATCCGGTGTCCCAAGCTGGGCGATGACAGCTCCGTCCTTAAATTCCACCATCGAATGGATGATACTCTTCGGCTGGACTACCACCTGAATCCGGTCCAGATCCACGCCGAAAAGCCATTTGGCTTCCATGACCTCCAGCCCCTTATTTACCAGGGTGGCAGAATCGATCGTGATCTTCTGGCCCATGGACCAGTTCGGATGTTTCAGGGCGTCCTCCACCTGAACATTCTCAAGTTCCGCCCGGTTTTTTCCCCGGAAGGGACCGCCGGAGGCTGTGATAAGAATCTTCTCAATTCCGCCCCGGTCTTCCCCGTGAAGGGCCTGGAAAATGGCGCTGTGCTCGCTGTCCACCGGAAGGATCTGAACACCCATCCGCTCTGCCAGAGGCATGATGATATGCCCCGCCGTCACCAGAGTTTCCTTATTTGCCAGGGCGATATCTTTTCCGGCTTTGATGGCCTCGATCGTGGGAAGAATACCTATCATTCCCACAATGGCCGTCACCAGGATATCCGTCTCGGGCAGCGTGGCAATCTCGATGAGACCGTCCATTCCTGTCACGATGCGGATATTCATATCTTTTAACCGTTCTTTCAGCTCCTTCGCTGCATCCTCGCGGAATACAGCGATGACAGAAGGTTTAAATTTTCTCGCCTGTTTCTCGAGAAGGTGCACATTTCCGTTGGCAGAAAGGGCTTCCACCTGAATGTCGCCGTTGTTTTCCACTACCTCCAGGGTCTGGGTGCCGATGGAACCCGTGGAACCTAAAATCGCTATTTTTTTCATACGCATTCCTCCGCTTCTTTTTTACAGAAGGGCAATGGCAAGGAAATAGATCACCGGAGCCGTGAAGATCACGCTGTCGAAACGGTCGAGAATTCCGCCGTGTCCGGGGATCAGCTTGCCGTAATCCTTGATGTTGTGGTTTCTCTTGATACCGGAAGCCGCCAGGTCTCCCACCATGGAGATGAGAGCTCCCACTGCACAGATCAGGGCGTAAACCGCCGGGCTGTGATCAAACTCCGGGAAAAATTTTCCGGCTGCCAGGGCATAGATAAGACCCAGAAGCGCAGCTCCCACAACGCCTCCCACAGCGCCCTCGATGGATTTCTTCGGGCTTAAGACAGGAGCCATCTTGTGCTTTCCGATGAGGATGCCCACACAGTAAGCGCAGGTATCGCAGCCCCAGGAGCAGAGGAAAATCAGCCATACCAGAAAGGCTCCGCCCTCAAGACTCCGGGTGAGATAAATATAGGAAAGCATCACGGAGACATAGACCACGCCGAAGAAGGCCGCCATGACCTGGTCTGCATGGTATTTCGGATATGTAAATACATAGACGGCCATCAGTACGATCAGAATAAAGATCATATCCATCATACTATATGCCTCAAATCCGAAAAGTAACAGCAAATAATAGGAAGCCACACCGAGAGCCCCGGTTAAGGCCAGAAGGGAAAAGCCCTTTTCCTGTACGCCTGCAGCCCGGTAAAGCTCCGTCAGGCCGATGAGAGACACCAGGAATAAGGTTCCCCAGAGAAGGTAACTGCCGCTGATGATGGTCACAAGAGCGATGATCACCAGGACAATACCACTGAGCAGTCTCGTTTTAAACACGTTATCCCTCCTTCACTCCACCGTAACGCCGGTCACGGCTGTTGAACTTCTCGATGGCCTTCCAAAGCTCCTCCTTGGTAAAAGCGGGCCAGGGCACATCGGTAAAATAAAATTCTGTATAGGCCAGCTGCCAGAGCAGGTAGTTGGAAAGGCGCTGCTCTCCGCTGGTGCGGATCAGAAGGTCCGGATCCGGCACTTCTCTCGTGTCCAGATAGCCGGAAATGCAGGCCTCGTCGATGGCATCAACGGCCAGCTTTCCGTCCTTCACATCCGCTGCCAGATGGCGGACCGCTCTCGTAATCTCGTCCCGGCTGCCGTAATTGATGGCGATCTGGAAATTCAGTCCGGTGTTGTCCTTCGAGGACTCCTCCAGCTTTTTCAGGCTCTCCTGAAGATCCGGATCCAGAGCTGTGGGATCTCCCAGTACCCGTACTTTCATATTATTTTTCTGGGCAGTCTTGATACAGGTCTTTGTGTAGCTGCGGAACAGCCTCATGAGGCCGTCCACCTCTTCCTTGGACCGCTTCCAGTTTTCCGTGGAAAACAGATAGACCGTCAGATATTTGATGCCCATATTCCAGGCATCCTCGCAGATCACTTCCAGGTTCTTGGCTCCCCTGGAATGACCGTAGTTTCTGGGCATGCCTTTGCTCTTCGCCCATCGTCCGTTGCCATCCAGAATGATCGCAACATGCTGCGGTATCACCATATTTATTTCCTCCAGAAACAATTTTAGGCGCTGCCAAAAAGCAGCGCCCAGCTGTTTTATACTGTCATGATCTCCTTGGATTTCTCTTCCACTGCCTTGTCGATCTCTTTGATATACTTATCGGTGAGCTTCTGAACGTTATCTTCCAGCTCTTTGATCTCATCCTCGGATACGTCGCTGCCTTTCAGCTTCTTGAAGGCATCGTTTGCATCGCGGCGGATGTTGCGGACTGCAACCTTCGCGCCCTCGCCTTTTTTCTTTACCTCTTTGGCAAGATCTTTTCTGCGGTCCTCGGTAAGCTCCGGGAATACCAGGCGGATGCAGGTACCGTCATTGGTGGGGTTGATGCCGATATCAGAAACCATAATGGCTTTCTCGATCTCACGGATCATCTTTTTCTCCCAGGGCTGGATCATCAGAATCCGAGCTTCCGGAACGGTGATATTTCCCACCTGCTGTAAGGGGGTCGGTGTTCCGTAGTAGTCCACGGTGATCTTGTCCAGTACATGAGGATTGGCACGGCCTGCGCGGATCGTACTGAAATCCTTTAACAGACTGTCGTAGGATTTGCTCATTTTTGTCTCATATGCTTTGATTCTTTCATCCATATCTTTTTCCTCCCGGTTATTATACAGTCACCCTTGTGCCTTTAAAATTGCCTTTTACGGTTTCTACAATGCTGTTCTCCTCATTGAGGCCGAATACCAGCATCGGCATCTTGTTCTCCATACAGAGAATGGAAGCCGCCATATCTACCACACCCAGTTTTTTGTCGATAACTTCCTGGATGGAAACCTCGTCATACTTCTTCGCGTTGGGATTTACTTTCGGATCGCTGTCGTATACGGCATCGATGGATTTCGCAAGAAGGATCACATCCGCCTCGATCTCAATGGCACGCAGCACCGTGGCCGTATCCGTGGAAAAATAGGGATGGCCGGTTCCGCCGGCATAGAAGGTTACCATGCCTTTGGAGAAGCACTCGTTTACCAGATCCTTGGAAAAAAGCTCAGTAAACGCTCCGCAGGCGAAGGGAGTGAGAACCTTGGTCTTCATACCTACAGAACGGAAAATCTCAGATACATAAATGCAGTTCATAACCGTAGCCAACATACCGATCTGGTCAGCCTTGGTCCGGTCGATCTTCTCGCTGGAACGGCCTCTCCAGAAGTTGCCTCCTCCGATCACGATACCAACTTCCAGTCCATCGTCAACGAGTTCTTTTACCTGACGGGCAACAGCGGTAACAGTGGGCTCGTCAAATCCCGTCTTTTTATCACCGGCCAGTGCCTCGCCGCTTAATTTTAATAATACTCTTTTCATGTAAGCACCTCTGCTTCTTTAGATTCAGGGATAGTATAGCACAACTCCCCGTAAACAGCAATCTTTATTTATCCAGCTTAAGGCCTGAAAGCGCCGCTGCAAAGGCGTTGTTTATGGGCTCCTCCGCCTCTTTTTTCTGTTGATTCAAATAGCGGGCCACGTCCCGTTTGTTGACTCCGGCGCCCTCTTTTTCCCGGCGCTTTTTGAAGGCGGAAAGCTTCTCCTTGTAACCGCAGGTGGAGCAGACAAAGGTCTCCTCCTCCCCTTTTACGATCATCTCCATCTTCTTGTGGCAGTTCGGGCAACGGGCGTTGGTGGTCCTGGAAAGGGTCTCCCGGTAGCCGCACTCCCTGTCCTGGCAGACCAGAAGCTTACTGTTCTTTCCGTTGACTGCCAGAAGAAATTTGCCGCAGCGCGGGCATTTCTTGCCGGTAATGTTCTCGTGGCGGAAGGTACCGTCGGCGGTCTTGATCTCAGAGATCAGCTCCTCGGTATAACCCCGGATGCTGGAAAGAAAGGCTTCCTGCTTTAATTCTCCCCGGGCGATCTTTCCAAGCTTCAGCTCCCAGGAAGCCGTAAGCTCGGGCTTTTTGAGATCCTCCGGTACCAGGCCCAGAAGCTGGCGGGCCTTGGAGGTAATGTAAATATCTTTTCCTTTTTTCTCCATCAGGAAGCTCTTGAAGAGTTTGTCGATGATGTCCGCCCGGGTGGCCACCGTACCAAGGCCCCCGGTCTCGCCCAGAGTCCTGATGTAGGTCTTATCCCTGGATTCCATATATTTCACCGGATTTTCCATCGCAGAGAGAAGGGTCGCCTCGTTAAAACGGGCCGGCGGCTTCGTCTTTCCGGCGGTGAGCTCCGTTTTCTCAATTTTCAGTTTCTCGCCTTTTTTCAGCTCGGGAAGCTTCTGTTCCTTAGGAAGCTCTTCCGCAGTCTCATCCTCGTCCTCCCCGGAAAAGACCTCCGTCTCGTAGGCTTCCTTCCAGCCCTGGCTCTGAACAATTTTTCCCCGGGCCGTGAAAATGCCCTCTCCGGCCTCGGCCTTCATCGTGGTCTCGTCATAGGTGAAGGGCGGCATCAGCACCGCCAGAAAACGGCGTACCACGAGATCGTAGATCTTCCGCTCCTCATTGGTCATATGGGAAAGGTCCACAAACTGCTCCGTCGGAATGATCGCATGGTGGTCGCTGACTTTTTTGTCATCCACAAAGGAAGCGTTCGTGTGGATCGGCTTCATAGCCAGAGTTCCCGCGAGCTTCCGGTAAGGGCCAACCGCGCAGGCCTTCAACCGCTCCTTTAAGGTCTCCGCCACATCTTTTCCGATATAGCGGGAATCCGTCCGGGGATAGGTGAGAACCTTGTGATTCTCATAGAGACGCTGCATGATGTTCAGAGTCTCCTTGGCCGAATAGCCGAAACGGCGGCTCGCATCCCGTTGAAGCTCCGTGAGGTCATAAAGACCGGGAGCGTTCTGCTTCTTGGAAACCTTCTCCACAGAGGTCACGGTAAGGGCTTTTCCCTCGAGCTCTTTTTTCAGCTTTTCCGCCCGTTCCTTATCAAAGGTGCGGTAGCTTCCGCTCTTCTTATCCTGCCAGCTCCAGCGGATACCGGCGGCTTTCAGCGTCAGGCCGAAATATTCCTTCGGCACAAACTCTTTGATCTCCCGCTCTCTTCTCGCGATCATCGCCAACGTCGGCGTCTGG
>OLSO01002495.1_pt1 | contig 11143 bp, 9 predicted proteins | sample 1672441 | NCBI WGS metagenome assembly OLSO01 (sample SAMEA3136686, study PRJEB25190) | human gut metagenome | biome: human gut; feature: human-associated habitat; material: faeces | place: Austria | collected 2013 | reverse complement strand
ATGCAGCACGACGCTCATCCTGCTTCATATCATTTAAAACAACACCGACTGTCAGCCCCAGGAAACGATGGATCTGTCCCATCTCATCTGCATCTCGTTTCGCCAGATAATCGTTGACTGTTACGATATGCACGCCCTTGCCTTCCAGTGCGTTTAAGTATGCCGGAAGTGTGGCAACAAGTGTTTTACCTTCACCTGTTCTCATCTCTGCGATACGTCCCTGGTGGAGAATGATACCACCGATGAGCTGTACCTGGAAATGTTCCATTCCCAGTACACGTTTACCTGCCTCACGTACAACAGCAAATGCCTCAGGAAGCAGGTCATCCAGTGTTTCTCCCTCTTCCAGACGTTTCTTGAATTCTCTTGTCTTGTTTTTCAGTTCTTCGTCACTTAATTTCTGCATCTCCGGGCGCAGACTCTCAATCTTCTCAACCAGAGGCATGATACGCCTAACCTCTCGCTGGCTGCGGGTCCCGAATACTTTCGCAAACATATTCATAGGTTTAACTCCTGTTTATCTCTCATTTTACATAAAGCAAAAAACTATTATATTTAATACATCATGTTTAACTATTTTATCACTTTCCAGTACGGAAAACAATAAATATTTCATGAACAAACCAATAACTAAATGTGATTATTGGTTATTTTGTTCAAAACCTGTGGGTTTTGCAAATCAGATTTCCAAATTTCCACAGTTCTTTCTCTGCCTGTGCGAAATCCGGCAGATGCCATTCCCAGTTAGGGGAACCGATGGTTCCAGGAGTGTTCATGTGGCCTTCTCCTCCAAGTCCCAGAATATCAGCCATAGGAATAATGGCATATTCCGCCTGGTTGCTTAACGTATATTCCAGAAATCTGTCTTTCACAGATCCCTGTTTCACCCCGTGTGATTTCAGCAGATGACGAAGTTTTCTTCGGGATGCACAGGTCATTTTCCCATACCATTCCATCACTGTGTCATTATCATGGGTTCCTGTGTAAAAAATCATATTTTCCACATCATGGAAGGTATCTCTGGCATATTTTCCACCTGTTTCTATGGAAAATACCAGGATCTTCATTCCTTTCAGATGATAATGGTCTTTCAGCACCAGCACTTCCGGACGAAGCTCACCCAGATCCTCTGCTACCAGGTTCAATCCCGGAAGTTTCTCCTGCAGCGTGTCGATCACCTCATAACCAGGGGCCTCGATCCATTCTCCATCAATAGCTGTAGGGCATGTGGACGGGATCTTCCAGTAAGTATCAAAGGCGCGGAAATGGTCGATCCTGATAATATCAAAGAGCTTATTGCTGTATCCGATCCTGTCTACCCAGAACTGATAATTCTTTTCTTTCATGTGATCCCAGTCATAGATAGGATTTCCCCATCTCTGTCCTGTGGCACTGAAATAATCCGGCGGAACTCCTGCAATAAAGATCGGTCTTCCGTCTGTATCCAGAAGGAAATTATCCTTGCCTCCCCAGACATCCACAGAATCCTGTCCTACATAGAAAGGAACATCTCCCATGATCTCAATGCCGGCCTCATTTGCAGCTGTTTTTACAGCCATCCACTGTGTATAAAAGAGATACTGCAGGAACATCTGATACTGCGCTTCTGCTTCCACTTCTGCGGATAATGCATGTCTGTTCTCAGGCCAGGTTCTGTCTTCTTCCGGCCAGTCATTCCAGCAGTTCCCATTATTTGCCATCTTTAATGCTCGGAATACTCCATATTCATAAACCCAGGACTGTTCCTCGAATTCCTTATAGGCAGCTTCCTCCTGTCCTTTTTTCCTGGAAAACTCTGCAAATGCTTCTCTCAGATATGGTTCCCTGAATCTGCGTACTGCATCATAATCTACTTTCTTTACATCAGGCTGAAACTCTTCCGGCTTTTCCTTAAGAAGTCCCTCTTCAGCCAGCAGCTCCAGACTGATATACAGTTCATCTCCTGCGCAGGATGAATAGGGCTGATACGGGGAATTTCCGTATCCTACAGGGTTTAACGGCAGGATCTGCCAGATCTTTACGTGGTTTTTCTTTAACAGATTTATAAAGTGAAATGCTACTTTTCCAAGCTCCCCGGCTCCTGTACGGGAAGGCAGTGCGGAAACAGGCATCAGTACTCCGGCTTTTCTCATAGCAATATACTCCTTTTTTCGTGATTTGTTGTTTATTTTAACATACTTCTCCTTTAACGTCAAAAAAGGTTACTGTTCCTTCCGTGCACAGTAACACGCAAAAGCCCCTGTACAGAAAATCCTGCACAGGGGCTTCATGATTATTCAATTTAGAATTCAGGCTCGATCAGGCCGTATGTGTTTCCTTTACGTTTGTACACTACATTTACCTGCTCGGTTTCTGCATTATAGAATACGAAGAAATTATGTCCCAGAAGTTCCATCTGTACACATGCATCTTCCGGATACATTGGTTTGATACCGAATTTCTTGGTACGGATGATCTTAACTTCTTCATCCTCTTCGTAGTCCTTATCCAGATATGCTTTCTGGAAGCTGGCTGCTGCCTGCTGTTTGTCTACGATTTTGTTTTTGTATTTGCGAAGCTGACGTTCGATTACCTCTTCAACCAGGTCGATTGATACATACATATCATTGCTTACCTGCTCGGAACGGATGATGTTGCCTTTTACAGGAATTGTCACTTCAATTTTCTGTCTTTCTTTTTCCACACTTAAAGTTACTACAACTTCGGTGTCAGGAGTGAAATACCTTTCCAGTTTGCCGAGCTTGTCTTCGACTGCTGTTTTAAGCCCTTCTGTAACTGCTATATTTTTTCCGCTGATGATAAATTTCATTCTTCCATCCCCTTTGCTGTTTGATGAACCTATTATAACACACCTTTTTGAATTTTAACACTATTTTATTAAAATTTCACATTTTTTCTGTTTTCTTTAAAAGTATAGTGTAAGTTCCTGCAAAATCACTTTAATCTGACAAGTTCGGTAAAGGGAATACTTCCGCCAAAGAGATCCAAAGCGCTTCCTACCGTTACATCCAGGCGGTTTCTGCCATAGGTTCTGAGATCTTCGATATCTTTCATGGAACCTACCCCTCCTGCGTAAGTAACCGGACGTCCGGTATAGCCACTGAGAAGTTCTGCCAGTTCTGTTTCTACGCCGTGCGCTTTCCCTTCTACATCTACAGCGTGAACCAGAAATTCATCGCAGTACTCCCCAAGTTTCTCCATGATCTCCAGTGTCACTGGAACATCCGTGAATTTCTGCCATCTGTCTGTGACAATGAAATACTGGTCATCCTTTTTTCTGCAGCTGAGATCCAGCACCAGATGCTCTTTTCCAGCTGCCTGTTCCATCTCTTCCAGCTTCTCCCAGGAAATTTTTCCATCTTTAAATACATAGGATGTAACGATCACATGGCTCGCCCCTGCTTCCAGATATTCCTGGGCATTCCCGGGATTCACACCTCCACCGATCTGCAGTCCTCCTGGATAGGTGCGAAGCGCCAGCAGTGCCTGCTGCTTCGTTGCCTCATAATTAGGAGAATCCTGACTGTTCAGCAAGATTACATGACCGCCAACGATCCCGGCCTTTTTATACAGTTCTGCATAAAAGGCAGCATCCTGCTCAGACACGAAGTTCTCCTTCGCCTGATCCTGTACATCTGTCAGGCTGCCGCCGACGATCTGTTTTACTTTTCCATTATGTATATCAATGCATGGGCGAAATCTCATATGTTTAAACCTCCGTATTCTGTCTTCTATTTCGTCACTTTGATTTTACTTCCTGCTCCTCTGGATATCAATAATTTCTGATATGTTTTCACTTTTGATGCCGGAACTTTGAATTTACATGTGCTCTTTATATTTTTGAACGCATCACTTCCTGTTTTTGAACTGGTAAGCTTAGTTGTTTTTAAAGTTACAGAAGATAATTTCTTATCCACGTAGAATGCCTTCTTTCCGATGTAATTCAATGAAGTACAGCTGCAACTCACTGTGGTCAGTGCTGTATTTCCGGAAAATGCTTCCTGACCAATGTAGGTAACATATTTTCCGATTACCACCTTTTTCAGTTTCTTTGCTCCGCTGAATGCTTTCTTTCCAATGGCTGTTACTTTGAATGATTTGCCGCCGATCTTTACTGTAGATGGTACGGTAAGGCTTATGACTGTTGTTTTGTTTGTTGCTGCTGTAAGTGTTACAGTGCCTTTTCCTGTTGTATCTGCATTAGTGATGGTGTATTTCAGTTTTCCTGCTGTATAAGTGCTGTTATTTTTTATCCGTATTGTGAAATTTCTGGAAATACTTCCTGTGTATTTTCCTATTCCGGTAATGGTAACTATTGCCTGGCCTATATTGGTATTATTTTTGTAAGTTACTTTATAGTCTTTGTTAAGAACCAGTTTCTTTCCCTTCAGAGTTACTGTTACTGACGGTTTCAGGCTCTTTCCTGTATAATATTTCGCAGACAGTCCGGACACAGTTGCTGTTTTCAGAGATTTTTTGCTGTTTCCATCCAGATCTACAAATGTAATTCCAGGAGTATCTTCTGCATAACGTTCTGCCTCTGTATCGCCGTAGCCGATGATGGTGAAACCTTCCTTATATGGTTCGTATGCAGTGTAAGGTTTTTCGTTTCCCACCTGCGCAGTATATGCTCTGATTCCAAACGCATAGTCCCCGATACTTTCTACACTTTTCGGGATACTTGCTTCCCTTAGATACGGACAGGTAGCAAATGCAGCCTTTCCAATTCTTTTTAAGCCTTCTTTAAAGGAAACACTCTTTATTCCTGTATCAGAGAAAGCCATTTCACCGATTTCTTTTACGCATGCGGGAATATCCACTTTTGTCAAAGATGTGCAATGCACAAATGCGCCGTCACCAATTGTTTCAAGTTTTCCTTCTTCGAATTCTACAGATACCAGTTGTTTGCATTCAAAAAATGCTCTTCTTCCGATTGAGGTTACATTGGGTCCTATTTTTAATTTCAGATCTTTCTCAAATCTTTCACATTCAAACAGACTTTCTGAAATTTCCCCTGAAAGAATCTGAAGTTCCTGCAGATCTGTAAAATCCACTCCATTAAATGTCATGGAATCATATGTGACATCTGCCCCCAGAACAAGTTTCTCAGGTTTTGTTCCGAAAATAAACGAGTCTCCCAATTCTGTTACACTCTCCGGAATCTCCAGTTCCGTTAAACCAGTGCCTGCAAATGCCCATGCACCAATCCTAGACACTTCTCCAGTTATGGTTACAGAAGTAAGGTTCTCGCAGTTTTCAAACATCGCCTCCGTAATCTCTACAGATCCTGAAATAACAACCTTTTCCAGAGATTTTATATCACTGAAACCTGCCCATTCCATATTTGTATCTTTATTTCCACCAAGTTGCAGACTTTTCAGATTTTCAGCCTCAATCCTTCCAATAACACTGACCTTCTCACCGATCACCAGTGTTTCCAAATTGGGAAATGATCCTTCCACAACTCCGGCCTCCGCCACGATTTCTTTTAATTTTACTTCCCCATCGAAGCATTCTGTACTCATCAGTTCATTTTTTATAACAACTCTCTCAGCACCGCAGTTTTCGAAAGGACTGTCCTCATATTCATACTGAATCTCTTCAACGGTTTCCGGAATGATCACCTCTTTCAGGTTTTCGCAGTCTCTGAAACTTCCTCTGCCGATTGATTTTATGTTATCAAAAGAAAATGACGTTAAATTTTTACATCCTGCAAGTGCTGCACTCGGAATTTCTGTAACTCCATCCATCGTAACTTTAGCTATCCCTGAATTAGCGAAGATTCCTGCACCAATAGAAGTAATTTTCGCTGGAAGCACTATTTCTTTTAAAGCTTTACATCCTCTGAAGGCAGCCTCTCCAATACGTTCCACCTTTCCCTCTTCTATATTCACCTCAGAAAGATTTTCACAGCCATCAAAAACTTCCTGTCCGATCAGTGTTACCTCCGGACCAATCGTAACTTTTTCCAGCTCTTTCATTTCCACGAAATCACTTCCGATCATAGAATATCCTTCTTTGATTTCACCAAAATCACCTTTGGTCACAATAAGTTCCTTCGTAGTTCCCCCTTCAAACATTCCTTTCTTATATTCACAGAGAAAAGTCAGTTTCTGAACTGCCGCATCTTCAAATACAACAGTTCCAATTTCCTGAAGTGATTCGGGAAATACAATATTTTCAAGACTCTTACAACCAGCAAATGCGTCATCCCTTAAAGTCAGAAGATTCTCTGTAAAAACAAACCCTTTAAAAGCAGTACATCCAGAAAAAGCAGCATACCCTATGTACCTGATCGTTTCTGTTCCTTCTATACTTTCCAATGCACTGCAGCCTTCAAATGCCTGACTTTCAATGCTTGTAATATTTCCTGTTCCTTCTATTGTTTTCAGTCCGGAGCAATCTCGAAAGGCTTCACTTTCAATTTCCACTGTACATCCATCCAGGACTACTTTTTGTAGTTCTGTATGATTTTTAAACACATCATAATTTATCTTCGTAACATTCTGGGGAATTGTAACCTCTGATGCTGTTCCATTATATTCCACCAGAACTCCATTGTTTATAACAAAATCTTCCAGATTCGCAGCACCGACAGCTTCTTCTCCATTTTCATTCTGAACATCCGGTACATTCTCATTGTCGGAAATTATTTCCTTCTCTTCATCCACATTCCCCTGTATTGCATCCGTAAATTCCTCTCCAGCTGCAAATTCATTCCCGTCTGAGAATTCTCCTGCATGTGCAGGGACTGTGGCGATTACTGCGGCCATTACCAAGCCGGCCATTACTCCTGGTATTTTCAAATTCTTTTTCATGCCGTTTCCTCCTGAACATGTATATTTTTGTAACTATTCAGCATTCTGCTATCCTGAAACATACAGGTCAGCTTCCACAACTAACAGTTACTATTGATTTTATTTTATCATAGGATATCTTCTGCTGTCATTAGCATTTTCCTGCAAAAACAGGCCAAAAACAGGTGCGAAAGCCACAGCTGTCCGCACCTGTTTTCCTATCTTCCTTCTGCTGCATTCCCCACAGCATCGCCCACATCTTCTACTGCATTGCCGACTCCGTCACCCAGATCCCGAACGCTGTTTCCCAGTTCTCCGGATACCGTGCCGTCGCCGTTGTTGTTTTCGTCGATTCCTGTGTCGTCCACAGCATTATTGTCAGCAGCATTATCGTCTACAACTTCATCATCAGTCATAGTTCCGTCGTCTGTTACCGCTTCATTGTCTGTGGCGTTATTATTTGTGCTGTCTGTCTTTTTATCTTTGGTCGTCTGATCCTCTGTTGTATCGTTGTCTGGTTCATTTTCGTCCGTCATAGTATTATCTTCTGTTTCCACTTCGTCTGCTGCGTTATTGTTATTATTTCCACAGGCAGTGAACATGCATAATGTAACAACCAGGGCAGCACTCATGAAAAATCTTTTTGCATTTTTTCTCATATTTGTCTCCTTTTCTCCGGATCTGCTTCAGATATTCAGCTCATCTGTTTCTCCGGGATTTATATTGTATTATTAATATGTGCATAAAAAATAATACTATTCTGGAAAAAAGTGTAAAAAAAGAATCCTGCCATTTTCAGACAGAATTCTTTTTATATTCTTTTATTTCGATGTTCTATTTCGCACTGATCACGTCACTCATATCGTAACGTCCTGCCGGTTTACCTGCCAGGAATTTCGCTGCTTCTACTGCGCCCTTGCCGAATACTGCCTTGGAATACGCAGTATGTTTGAACTCGATCACTTCATCCGGGCCTGCGAAGATCATTTCATGTTCTCCCACGATGGTGCCGCCGCGTACAGCAGAAATACCAATTTCCTTATCATCACGCATCTGGCGTCTCTGGCTGCGGTCATAAGTATAATGATACTGGTTATCCATAGCCTCATTCAGGCTGTCTGCCAGTGCCAGAGCTGTTCCGCTTGGTGCATCCAGTTTCAGACGATGATGTTTCTCTACGATCTCCATATCGAAACCTGCTGTGGCCAGAACCTTCGCTGCGTCCTGGATCAGTTTCAGGAGAGTATTGATACCCAGGGACATATTGGCTGATTTCAGAACAGCTACTTTCTTCGCTGTCTCTTCAACCTTCGCAAGCTGCTCCTCGCTTAATCCGGTAGTACATAAAACTACAGGAAGCTTACGTTCTGCACAGTAATCCAGAAGTGCATCTGTCGCTTTCGCAGAAGAGAAATCAATCAGAGCATCTGCTTCTACCTGACATTCCTTCATATCTGTGTAAACCGGATAGCTGTTTTTACCCTGGTCTGCTACGTCAATGCCAGCTACGATCTCTGCATCCGGATCCTGAGCTACAAGTCCGGAGATCACCTGACCCATATGGCCATTACAGCCATGCATAATAATCTTTACCATTTGTAATTTCCTCTCGAATTCCGTTATCCTGTTCCTTATGCCAGTTTAATGCCGAAGTCTTTCATGGCCTGTGCCAGAACTGCTTTATTTGCATCATCCATCTCTGTCAGAGGCATACGAAGCGGTCCTACTTCCTTACCCATCAGGTTCAGGGCTGCTTTTACAGGGATCGGGTTTACTTCGCTGAATAATGCATGGATCAGCGGAATTGCTTTTAACTGGATCTCAGCTGCGCCCCTGGTATCTCCATCCAGGAACTTCATAACCATATCATGAGTCTCCTTCGGAGCTACGTTGGAAAGTACGGAAATTACTCCAAGCCCACCAAGTGAAAGGATCGGCAATACCTGGTCATCGTTTCCGGAATACAGCTCAATGCATCCGTCAGCCATGGACATCATGGTTGCGATCTGAGACAGGTCACCGCTTGCAGCTTTGATACCTACGATATTCTTTACATTCTTTGCAAGTGCTACTGCAGTTGCAGGCTGGATATTACATCCCGTACGGCTTGGTACATTGTACATGATGATCGGAGTTTCCGGAACTGCCTCTGCGATAGCTGTATAATGAGCGATCAGGCCTTTCTGTGTTGCCTTATTATAGTAAGGAGTAACGATCAGAAGGGCATCTGCACCATAGGAAGCTGCCTCCTTTGACATCATGATCGCAGTTTCTGTACAATTGGAACCTGTACCTGCGATAACCGGGACACGTTTGTTTACCTTATCAATGGCGAATTTGATCGTCTTAAGGTGTTCTCCGTGTGTCATTGTAGATGATTCTCCTGTTGTTCCGCAAATGATGATCGCATCTGTACTGTTTGCGATCTGGTACTCCAAAAGCTCTTCGAGCTTATCATAGTTTACCTTTCCATCCTCATACATAGGGGTTACGATCGCAACGCCCGCACCTTTAAAAATTGCCATTTGCTCTCCTCCTTTATTCTTCTGTAACTTTCTGATCAGCAATTAATTCTGTCGTCAGTGTGGTAATACTGTCTGCATATTTACGCAGACTGTCAGGCAGAGTCCTTCCTGTGAGCAGAATGTGCATACTCTCATCCTTCATCTTCAGGATCTCACCGATAGCCTCTTCCGTAGTAATTCCATAATCCAGAAGCCCGAGGATCTCATCCAGCAGCAGGAAGTCACATTCCTGTGTAGCGATCACTTTACGCGCGAAATTCAGCGCATTCAAAATATTCGTCTTCTCCTCAGCCTTCTCCTGGTCATTGAGCTCTTCATAGCATTGTTCCATTTTCTCGAAACGGAAGATCTTAATGTCCAGATTGTCCAATTCCTCCAGAAAATCCAGCTCTCTGCGCTCTTTTCCTTTCAGAAACTGAATGATGATAACGCTTTTACCCTTTGCCGAAGCTTTCAGGCACTGACCGATGGCCAGAGTAGTTTTACCCTTTCCACTTCCACAGTAAACCTCTGTAAATTCTTTTTCCATAACAAACAATTCCTCTGAAATTGTACCTTCTTTTTTCTTTTCGAATATGCTTATATTACCTCAGTTTCAAAAGAAATGCAAGCAATTCTGTTTTACACTATTCCATATACTCCAGCTTGCTTACAGAAACCTCATAAGCGACCCTTTTCTCTGTTTCATTTTCCCCGGTTCTTTTTATATATTCCCTGCTCTGAATCCTGCCCCAGATCAAAACATGCCCACCCACTTCGAAAGCGGAAGCATAGCGTGCATTTCTTCCCCAGCAGATGCAGGGTATGTAGTCCGATTTTCCATAAGGTCTGTTTACTGCCAGAAGCAGATCTGCGATTTCCCTTCCAAGAGGTGTCTTACGATATACCGGCGGTTTGCAGATAAATCCGTCCAGAAATATCTGGTTCACCGGAATGGTTTCATCCTCTTCCTCAACGAATTTCAGTTCCCTGGTAAATACAGAAAGCACCAGGCGGTTATGCTTTTCCTCATGTCTGTTATAGGAACGGAACTGTCCGTGGATCTCCACGTATTCCCCTATGTAATCCTGTGTCACATCCACCAGACGTTCCGATACCATCACTGGTATTCTGTCTTCTGACTCACTGAGCCGCTTTACCAGAAGCTCTGTCATGTAAAATCCTTCGCCGAATACCTGGTGGCTGAATGTGAATCCAGCTGCAATTTTTCCCATCATAGATACCTGATTGTTTTCAATAATTTTATCTGCCATAATGTGGTTCTCCTTCCTCGCAGGACAGATATCCGTCAGTTTTCTCTGCACGGTCATGCCCTGGTGTACCTTGTCTTGTTCTATAAAAGATATGTACAGACACTCCTGTTTAGAACCAAAATTTAAAAAAATTATTTTAATACCTTGTAATCTGCTGAAAATGTGGTAAACTTGAACTTCGGATAACTGTAAATGAGAAAACACATTAATATAGAAGAATTGCAGATGCCTTCCGGCAACGGTGCAATTCACAGATATCATTGTATAGAACTAAGGAAAGGAACTTATTTTATGAGAACAAAACGCGAAGACGTACGTAACGTAGCCATTATCGCACACGTTGACCATGGCAAAACAACTCTGGTTGACCAGCTTCTGAAACAGAGTGGTGTATTCCGTGAGAACCAGGAGGTTCAGGAACGTGTCATGGACTCCAATGACATCGAACGTGAACGTGGTATCACTATTTTATCCAAGAACACAGCCATTCATTACAAAGATACAAAGATCAACATCATCGACACACCAGGACATGCTGATTTCGGCGGCGAAGTAGAACGTGTACTTA
>OLSO01002493.1_pt1 | contig 11146 bp, 10 predicted proteins | sample 1672441 | NCBI WGS metagenome assembly OLSO01 (sample SAMEA3136686, study PRJEB25190) | human gut metagenome | biome: human gut; feature: human-associated habitat; material: faeces | place: Austria | collected 2013 | reverse complement strand
GAAATGCCAATGGTGCGGTGCAAGCCCGCCGCCGGACGATTCCCCACTCCTAGGGTGCCGAGGGCGAATATGGGAGACCTATATCATATTGACGCAGATGGACTGTAAGCCTATCTGCGACGCGAGAGTTGAAACTACTGTCAGCTCTCTTTACATTGCCGCCTGACCGCAGCCTTGCTGCAAAGGATATAACCGCAGGTGGCACACACTTTCGACCTTAAACTACTTATACAGAAGGAGTGCCTATGAAGTTTAACGATGCCTATTCCCAGATGTTTCCCGGTTACCCCGATGCCGTCAGCCTTCAGCAGGCTGCGGAGATGCTTGGTCTGAACCGCCACACGGTCGGGGAACTGATCCGTTCCCACCGCCTGTTTGCGCTTAAAATCGGCCGCACCTACCGTATCCCGAAGCTGAGCGTGATCGAGTTCCTGCTCACCGGACAGAGCACCTTCCCGGCTGGAAATCCGCCGCTGGATGTGGTATGCTGTGGGTGCAGCAACGGACAGCACGCCTGTTGACCCAAAGGAGGTTTATGATGAAAACTACAGGGTCTGTCCAAGAGAAAAATGGACGTTTCTATTTCGTGATCAATCTTTATGATGCCAACGGCAAGCGGAGGATCAAGTGGATCTCCACAGGTTTGACCGTCCGGGGCAACAAGCGCAAGGCAGAATCCATGCTCCGGGAAGTATTGCTCCACTATGATAAGACCGGGGAGCTGCCCACAGGGCGGGGCGGAGCCTACGAAAAAGTAGATGCTAAAACCGCCAAGCCCTTGCCGCAACCTCTCCAACCCGTTAACAAGTCGGAGATGCTGTTTCTGGATTATCTCAACGAGTGGGTGCAAGTCCACAAGGCATCCATCCAGCCTGCAACCTTTATCAGCTACAATCGGATGATCACCGGGCGCATCACGCAGTATTTTGAGCCGCTGGGCTTGAAGCTGTGCGAGGTCACGCCGCAGGTGCTGGATGAGTTTCAGGAGAAGATCTTGCTGGAGGGCTACACCACTAACACAGTCATTCACTACCACGCCATCTTCGGTAAAGCGTTCAAGGATGCCGTCCGCAAGGACTATCTGGAAACCAACCCGATGCTGAAAGTTGACCGCCCGAAGAAGAACAGCTTCCGGCCCAACTTCTACTCCAAGGATGAAGTCCAGCAGCTGCTGGAAGTATCGCAGGATGACCCCCTGCACCTGTGCATCCTCATTACAGCCTACTACGGTCTGCGCCGCAGCGAGGTGCTTGGGCTGAAGTGGTCGTCTATCGACTTTGAGCGGAAGTCCATCACCATCAACCACAAGGTGACGGAACAGTTGGTGAACGGCAAGTACGTTCCTGTGGTCAGCGATGTGATGAAGAACAAGACCAGCTGCCGTACCCTGCCGCTGATTCCGGCTGTGGAAAAAGAACTTCTGAGGCAGAAGGAAAAGCAGCAGCTCTACCGCAAGCTGTTCAAGAAGAGCTACAGCACTGAGTATCTGGATTTCGTCTGCACCGATCAGGAAGGCAAGCTGATCCGCCCGAACTTCGTGACGGAACACTTCGACTGGCTTCTGACCAAGTACGGGCTGAAGCACATCCGTTTCCACGATCTGCGCCACAGCTGCGCCAGCCTGATGGTGATGAACGGCGTATCTATGAAGCAGGTTCAGGAATGGCTGGGGCACAGTACCTTTTCTACCACCGCTGACATCTACGCACATCTCGATTACAAAAGCAAACAGGGGTCTGCTGGGGTCATTGCGAACCTTTTGGGAGAATCCAAACTCCCCAAATAATTATGGATTTATCGTTCATGCATAAAGCATACTGTGATGAGGCAAAAGCGGTCTTTCTCTGCTTGATGCAAAAGAAAAAGTCGCAGATTCGTTTGAATCTGCGACTTCTGGCGGAGATGGTGGGATTCGAACCCACGTGCCCGATTAAGGACAAAACGATTTCGAGTTTTTCCTGCTTCACGGTACTTGGTGGAAGATAGAGGTAATTAGCCCACTTTGCCAGAAGATACGAACCATCGAATTTACGCTCAAAATTTCATCAAAATCCAAAATCACTAGGCTCTGTGCGGATTTGAACCCGCTTTCCAAAACGCAGAAAAATCTGCCTTTTGGAGAGAAGTGGGAGAGATTTTACGCCTGTTGGAGAGAACGGGCGAGAGAGATTCCGGGAGCCAAAATCCATCCACACAATATGTTGCTTCTGACGCTGACCAAATCAAAGCAGCAAAGGATGGATGAACATGAGAACGCTGTTAGAGTGCTATAAAATTCTCGAAGAATACCCCAACGGAATGACGAAAGACCAGTTCTACCGTGTTGCCCGCATCAACAAGCAACACGCAAAATACCTTCTGGATTCCGGTCTCGTTCCGTGTATCAATACAGGAAAGAAAACACGCAAATACCATATTGCGACCCACGATGTGATCACCTACTTGTGTGACCGTGAAGATCATCCCGAAAAGTATAAAGTGCCAACGGGCTTTTATATCGGAAAGAATGGCTGCTCCAAACGGCACCCGGACAAGCCTGCCGCAGAGATCATCCGCTTCAATTTTACAGAGCCGGAAAAAACAGGGCTGTATACCATGTGGGAAAAGCTCACCGCTGGATATGATGATCTGTTGACCACCCCGGTAGTTTCGGAACTGACGGGCTACTCTGCACAAAGCATACAGCGATGGTGCAATCAGAAGATCCTTGTTGGATTCAAAATTCGTGGCACATTAACGATTCCTCGGCTTGCGGTCGTTGAGTTTATGTCCGGCGACCGTGCAACGGGCATTGTCCGAAAATCCTCAAAGCACCTTGACCTGCTCCGCACCTATGCGCAGGAATGCCATGAAGGTGCAATGACCATTACATACTAAACAGACAGGACTGCTCCACAACGCAATGTATGTGAGGCAGTCCTGTTCGTTTAGAAAATGTATGATTTTACAGCAAGATTCCAATCTATCTCAACTATTATCCTCTGCTTTCAAGACGTTGAATATGTTTCTTTAGCCAAAATATTAAAATCCCGACGTATTCAACTTTTTGACCTCTGGGTGCTTCCAGCTCTCTTAACTTTCTTCTGCACTCTTCAATATCTTGATCTTTATGCTGCTTTTGCAATACCGACAGCATACCATCAAGAGCATTTTTTCTCTTGGTTTTCAAGTCCTTACCATCGTTCAGATTCAGAATATCATTTAGTTCACGATTGATTTCATCCCGGTCCTCTTTAGCAGGTATCGTTTCGGCAGCCAGTATCTTGCCGCTGTAAGAGTATTGAATCAAATGATTGCACTCAGGATTTAATGGTGTCAAAAAAAGTTTTTTGTTCCCTCTTGATTTATCGCAACATAAAGCTCCTCTGTTTTCATTTCCTGAGCATACTGCAAGAAAGTTACTGTACTCCAATTCTTTTTTCCAGTTTTCAGTGCCCCTCGTCAGGCTCTGAGGTTCAATATGCTCAATCGTACACTTCAATGTACTCCCTGTTTTTTTGTCGGTTTCGGGAATTCTGCACATACAGTATGCACACAGTCCTCCCTGTTCTTCCACCAACTTTGACAAAACATACTCATGCAGGTCGCTACTCATGGAATCGTAAGTCGGTCGTACACCAGTGCAGGATTCGCTTTCACGGTATTCCTTTAATTCCTTTGGCTCGTGTTTTTTCACAATGTGTATCATATGTTTCCTCACATACGGCTGAAATCCAACTGTGTGCGACACTTTACAATTTCAGGGTCATCACCCAGCTTAGAATTCATCTCGTCGAGAACGGTTTCAGCAACCGTATAATCATCTTGGTCGAGAGCATGATAAAACCTTTCAAACAATTCTTCAGCTTCGGATGTGCGAACAGTAACATTCATATCCGCACGGAGAATGCTGTCAGAATCCTTACCGTATAGATAACGATCGTGTAGCTCGCTTTCGCCATCAGCATTTTTCTCAAGCATAAACAAATTGTAGCTTCTATCCACTTCCCCAAGAATCTGCGGAGAGTGCGTTGTAATCAAAAACTGAATGTTTGGGAAAAGTTTCCGAAGCACTGATAGTATTTTCCTCTGCCACGCAGGGTGCATATGCAGATCAAGTTCATCAATCAGTACGATGCCCTCTCCCTCCATCGGGTTCTCACGGCAGGGGTTCGCCATTGCCACGCGGCGAGCAATGTCTCCCAGCAAGGCTAGCGTACACTTTTCACCATCTGACAGTTGGTCTACGCGATATTCTTTATCATTGCGTATGACAACCATTCGGAGAGGATTCCGACGCACTTTGATTTCTTCAGCATCGTCCAGCATTGAGAGGGCTGCTTTTCGCACACACTCCAACGCAGGATCGCGATAATCCCAATCGCGTTTTATACTTTTCTGCTCATTTTCAAAGTCTTCCTGATTGCGAAACCACTCGAAAAAAGTACGGAAATCAAGCCTGTTTTCCAATGCTCTTTCCAATGCTGTTCTTTTGGAGAAAGAATGCTTTTTGCGTATCCTTAATGGAACATCCAGAACAAGTCTATTTGTTCCGTAATTTAGAAACACAGGCATATTCTGCTTCGGGCAATCATCTCCGGCAACTGTATCATCGTCCGCCAGATAATGTTCATTAAAAAACTGTGCCAAATCAACCGCTTGCTTACTTTGCTGACTTGCATTGACCGCATTCACTCGACCAGATGCGGTTTTTTCCATTTCTTTTGTGATCTCGAATGTTTCTCCGTCAAGCTGTAACACAATACCGGTACCATATCGCGCACTACTTCCACTGCGCTGACCAATATGCAGTTGTTCCTTATCTAATGTTCGGTATCCCGTTCCTTGAGCATTGTTCAGCCTGTTGATAAAAGGCCATGCAGCATAGCAAACTGCACTGAGGAGAGTCGATTTACCTGAGCCATTGTTGCCATAAAAGACTGTGGATTTACCATTCAAAGCGATTTCAATAAAGCCACCATCTGCTGCTGAAGTGAAATTTTTGAAATTTTTCACTCGAATTGTTTGCAGTTTCACCGTTTGTCCTCCTATCCAACATAGTTTTGGGTTGACTCTTTTACTATCTCCCATTGTAAGCGTTCTCGCTGGCAAATGTCAACCTGTTTTTACATTCATTTCTGAAAGAAGGTGGTTTTCCACATGAATAAGCACTCACAGTTGAAAATCCGAGGTCACACCAAATGACGCTGGACTACTTTTATGGTCAGTCGGGCGAACTGTTCTCCTACTTCCGCATCCCAAAAGCACTGTTCCAAGACCACCGCTTCCGGCAGCTCTCCACCGATGCCCGGACACTGTACGGCATTCTGCTGGACCGCATGAGCCTGTCTGCAAAGAACGGCTGGCTGGACGAGCAGGGGCGAGTGTATATCATCTACACCGTCCGGGAAGTGCAGGAATCCCTCTGCTGCGCCGAACACAAAGCGGTCAAGCTGTTCCGGGAACTGGAGGGCATCGACCTTATCGAGCGCAAACGCCGTGGTCTGGGCAGACCCAGCCTGATCTACGTCAAGGACTTTTCGTCTGGACTGCAAAAAGCGCAAGTACAGAATTGCCCAAACAGCAATTCTGGTGCTGTCGAAAGCGCAATTCTGGAGCAGTCAAAACCGCAAGCAAATAAGACTGATAAGAATAAGACAGAGTGGAACGATCCTGACCCTATCTATTCCGTGGGAATCCGGGAGCAGCTTGAGGATTATTTTTATCAGGCGTTAGAGGTAGAACTTCTGCTCCGGCTCTGCCCGGACGATGAGGACACCATCTATCAGATCGTGGATTTGCTTGTGGATACCTGTTCCACCAAACGCAAGATGTTGCGGATCACCGGAGATGACAAGCCCGCCGAGGTGGTACGCAGTCGGCTGAAAAAGCTGAATGCCGACCACATCCGTTTCGTACTGGGCTGTCTGGCAGAAAACACCGCCCCGGTGCGGAACATGAAGCAGTATCTGCTGGCGATGCTCTACAATGCGCCCACCACCATGAACCTCTACTATCAGAACAAGACGAACCACGACTTTGCGCGCGGTTCACCGAAAGCGGGGTGATGTTATCGCAAAGAAAGCTACGATTATCGCAGTCACCAATCAAAAAGGTGGTGTGGGGAAAAGCACCACCTGTGAGAATCTGGGCATCGGGCTGGCAATGGAGGGCAAAAAAGTCCTGCTGGTGGACACCGACCCACAGGGCAGTCTTACCATCAGCATGGGCTGGCAGCAGCCGGACGAACTGCCCACCACCCTTTCTACCCTGATGGCAAAAGCCATGAACGACCAGTGCATCCCGCTCGGTGAAGGCATCCTGCACCATGTGGAAGGCGTTGACCTGATTCCGGCTAACATCGAACTGGCAGGGCTGGAAGTGGCTCTGGTGAACAGCATGAACCGGGAAAAGATGCTGAAACAGGTGCTGGACAGTGCCCGGCGGGAATACGATTATATCCTGCTGGATTGTACGCCGTCTCTGGGAATGCTGACAGTAGTCGCTCCGCTTCTATGGCTAGCGGTACGCACTATGTGCGAATTTATAATTATCTCCTGTGGAGATACCGCCATCAATGCACTGGCCGCAGCGGATACCACGCTGATTCCGGTGCAGGCGCAGTACCCTTCGGCAAAGGGTCTGGAGCAGCTGCTGCAGACCATTCAGAAAGTGCGCCGGCAAATCAACCCGAAGCTGAAAATCGATGGTATCCTGATGACCATGACGGACAGCCGCACCAATTACGGCAGGGAAATCGATGCACTGATTCGGCAGGTGTACGGCAGCAAAATCCGGGTGTTTGAGCAGCCCATTCCGCACTCTGTCCGTGCGGCGGAAATCAGCGCAGGGGGCAGGAGCATCTTTGCCCATGACCCGAAAGGAAAGGTGGCAGCGGCCTATCAATCTTTGACGAGGGAGGTGCTGGCCGATGCCGAAAAGCAACGCAAACTTGGCGCTGAAAGGTCTCGATGAGATGTTTTCCACCGAAGAATCCCGGCAGGAACAAAAGCGGGAGCAAGTGCAGCAGATTCCCATCGAGGAACTGTTCCCTTTCAAGGAGCATCCATTCAAGGTGCTGGACGATGAGGCTATGCAGCGCACGGTGGAAAGCGTGGCACAGTACGCCGCTCTGCCCCGGATGGTCATGATGACCTACAAGATTCCGGAAAGCATCCAGCAGATTGCCAAGCAGGGTGAATACGATGAATTTGACCTGAACGTGTTCTTTTCCGCCAAGGGGAAAGGCCGGGACTGCCGTTTTGTCTACGAGGATTATGTGCAGAAGTGGCTGGACCTGATGCGGTGTTCCTATCTGGAAACTACCGTGGACGAGCTAAAGCTAGGCGCAAAAAAGCCCGCTCTGCCCTTTGCGGACTCCCGTCTGCTGAACGTGCTGCAGCACACCCTGTGGTTCTTGCCCAACGTGGCATCCTGCTACGCTATGGCAAACCTGCTGGCAGATAGGAAAAACACCTTCTACCACGACTACCGGATCAATGTCTGCGCCGGTACGGAGGCTGGCATTGGTGCTGCCGCACTGGAGCCGGTACAGCGTTCCATGGGCGACCCGCTGGAGACCAAGACCATTACCCTTTCCTGTGGCAAGCTGACCACCGGCGTGACGGTGAAGCCGTGGACAGGCATCTTTATGCTGCGGAACCTCTCCAGCCCGGAGACCTATTTTCAGGCTGCATTCCGTGTGCAAAGCCCTTGGGAAGTGACCACGGACAAGGGGCAAAAGGAGATCATCAAGAAAGAGTGCTATGTGTTCGACTTTGCGCTCAACCGTGCTCTGCGGCAGATCTCCGATTATAGCTGCCGTCTGAACATCCACGAGGGCAACCCGGAAAAGAAGGTAGCGGAATTTATCAACTTCCTGCCGGTCATTGCCTATGATGGCAGTTCCATGCGGCAGATCAACGCCGGGGATATTCTCGACATTGCCATGGCTGGCACCTCTGCCACCCTGCTGGCAAAGCGCTGGGAAAGTGTGCTGCTGGTGAACGTAGACAACGAGACCCTCTCCCGCCTCATCGCCAACAAGGATGCTATGGATGCCCTGATGAAAATCGAGGGCTTCCGCAGCCTGAACTCGGACATCGAAACCATCATCGCCAAGTCCGAAAAGGTGAAAAAGGCGAAGAAAGAAGGCACCAAAGACCTTACCCCGAAGCAGAAGAAGGAGCTTTCGGACGAGGAAAAAGAGTACAAGTCCAAGCGCAAGCAGATTCAGGAAAAGCTCATCAAGTTCGCCACCCGCATTCCGGTGTTCATGTATCTGACGGATTACCGGGAGCGCTGCCTGAAAGACGTGATCACCCAGTTGGAGCCGGGCTTGTTCAAGAAGGTCACCGGTCTGTCGGTGAAGGACTTTGAGTTGCTGGTATCGCTGGGTGTATTCAACGATTCCCTGATGAACGATGCTGTGTACAAATTCAAGCGGTACGAAGATGCCAGTCTGAGCTACACCGGCATTAATCGTCACGATGGCGAGGATCGTGGCGGCTGGGATACGGTGCTCTCGGATGCCGACTACAACAAGATGTTTACCTTGCAGCAGGCATCTATGGAAGCCCCTGCGCCCGCTCCGGATGACCTGCCCGCAAAGCCCTATTTCACCCCGGACGAGGACGAGCCGAAACCGGCTCCTGCAAAGAAGCCTGCGCCACAGCCCGCAAAGCCCATCATCAGCTATGGCGGTTTTACGCCCAAAACCAACACGGCGCAAAACACGCAGGCTTCCGGCAGCAAAATCCACAAACCGAGCAACAGCTATACACCCCGCCCGGTTTCCGGTACCCCCGGCAGCTTTACACCGCGCCCGGCTGGGTCGAGCGTTGGCATTGGAGTAGCAAAGCCGAGCTTTGGTCTGAACAGCCAGCCTGCCGCTCAGCCAAAACCGCCTGTCAAGGTGGATGTTTCCAAAATCAAGGTTGGTGTCAAGGTCAAGCATAAGGCGTTTGGCGTTGGCACGGTAGCAGCCATCCAGCCCGATATGGTAACGGTACGCTTTGGCAGCGTAGAAAAGAAATTCCTGCTGCCTGCGGCGATCGTGCAGGGGTATTTGATGTTAATCTAAAACCAGATAAGTGTATAAGAAAAACCTCAGGCTATAAAAATGATGGACTGAGGTTTTTCTTGCTTATTATTACGGATTGATGTATAATTTGACCGAACAAGACATGGGAGGTTAAAAGATGATTGTCCATAGACCAGACAGCTGGAGCAAAGATCCATCACTAGATATGCTGTGGCTTTTTTATCAAAGCACGGACGAATTGTTAAGTAATTCATCAGCCGATACATATATGCTGCCCCTCCATAATTCTATCACTTTAATGTTTGAATTGCGCGAATTATATCATCTACTAAAGAAGTATAACATTATAAACACCTATTATAAAAGTTATATATCGCCAATAATTGAGGAATTTTTGGATACGACAGAAGACGATTATATCTTGAAGAAAATTCTCGGTGCACGACTTGAACGTATTCAAACGGGCTTTTCTGAATCAATAGATAACTCAGCGGTTTTAGAGCGTTGGATTGGTGTTTTTACACAGGCTTGTACTCCGCAAAAATATTTGCAGCAGTATGCAGAAGAGATCAAATATCTGATACTTAAAACAAATGATAAAGGAAAGCTACTATACTGTATAAAAAATTACTACGTTTCATTAAGAAAGTATGGATATGCAAGGGAATATTTGTATATTTGCTCAAAGAGGTATTTTAATAACAGTCAAAGAAGAATAGAAAATCTTTCTCAAATCTGTGACTATATCAATTCTTTTAGCTGTGAACCCCGAAAACATACATTTCTGATTTTAATGAATACAGAGGTCATAGATTATCTTGAAGGAATAAGCGATAAAATTCATATAAACATGAAAATTCGGAAAGTAGATGTTAACAAGGAACTAAAGAACTTACAATCCGAACGAAAAGTTGCAGATTTGATTTCTGATTATGAAAAGCGAAAGCATCACGCATTGAAACATGAAAGATTTGAAATAGTAAAGTATGAAGCGTATGCCCCAGATCCATATCAGGCCATAAAAAGCCTTACAGATACAATAAATTTCCTTCAAACATTCAAAAGATACTTCATACATTTCGCAGCAGAAAAGCAAGTGTACAAGATGCTATTCAAAACAGAAGACGAAATATATACCGAATTCAGAATGCCAAGTTTTCTGCAAAAGCGGCCCTATGTGGAGCTTCCTACTATTGACTGCCGCATTGAAAATATTGTTGCTGAAAAAGCTTTGTCATCTGAAGTCGTAGAAACACTATCAAGGGCATTTGATATGCATTCGGAGGCGCTGGATGCAAAATCAATCTCAACAATGGTAAGAACTTTTTGGACAGCTCTTGAAACGCTGTTTTTAAATCCATCAACCAATAATGAGAGAGATAATGTTATTGTTAGTATGTGTGAAATAATTCAAAAGACATATCTTTTAAAGGTAACACGTCTTTTATATGCTCAACTGAAGAGTTCTGTAGATGCCGAAGAACTTAATCGACTCGGAATAACTACCTATTCTGAATTTGTTGTATATTTTTCATTGAATGAATTCAACTCGCCCGCAATGAAAGAAATTTACTCACTGCTTTCTGAAAATATCTTACTTAGAAGCAGGCTATATAATATGCGCAAGGAATTTTCAGATGGTGAGCATATTTTAAAGTATTTGGAAAAGCACGACAAGAGAATAAAATGGCAATTGAAGCGAGTGTATCGTGCACGAAATATTTTGACACATATCGGCCATGAAGTTGATGATTTGGAAGTCATTGTTAATCATTTGCACAGTTATTTTGATTATGTTGTTAATTATATGCTATGCAAATCCGAAAACGATGATTTAATAATGAGTGTATCCGCCTTAATCATGGAAACAAAGACTGACAATCAAATTCATCATGAAATGCTCAAATCACAAGAAAAACTTTCCGCCGCAACCTATCAAAAATACTTATATGGACCGGATCCAAATCTAGCCGCCTATAAATTTGAGTTCTAAAATCGATATTTAATTATAGTACGAAGTCATCTATCTTGCACACGAGTGCCTGATAGGTGACTTCTTTTTTAGGAGTGTGATGCCATGACCCAACCGAAAACCGACCTTGCCTACCTCCGCAACGAAAAAGC
>OLSO01002486.1_pt1 | contig 11175 bp, 8 predicted proteins | sample 1672441 | NCBI WGS metagenome assembly OLSO01 (sample SAMEA3136686, study PRJEB25190) | human gut metagenome | biome: human gut; feature: human-associated habitat; material: faeces | place: Austria | collected 2013 | reverse complement strand
CCCGGCAGCATCTGAGACAGAGTACCAGTTCATGCGCACATTGATCGAGAGAAATATGATTCCGGATGATGTTACCGTACAGGTACTGACACAGGCAAGAGAACATATTATCAAGAGAACATTTGAAGCAGTTAAAGGTGCTCCACATGCAGTTGTACATCTTTATAATTCTACATCTGTTGCACAGAGAGAACAGGTATTTAAGAAAAGCAAAGAAGAAATTAAGAAGATTGCAGTAGATGGTGCAGAGTTATTGTTAAAACTGGCAAACGAGACAGATGGTAACTTCACATTCCAGTATAGCCCGGAGAGTTTCCATGGAACAGAAGTAGATTATGCAGTAGAAGTTTGTAATGCAGTATTGGATGTATGGAAACCTACAGCTGACAACAAAGCGATTATCAATATTCCGACAACCGTAGAGAATGCGATGCCACATACATTTGCATGTCAGTTAGAGTATGTAAATAAACATTTAAAATACAGAGATGATGTTATTCTTTGCTTACATCCACATAACGACCGTGGATGCGGTGTTGCAACAGCAGAGCTTGGAATGTTGGCAGGAGCAGACAGAATCGAAGGAACTTTATTTGGAAATGGAGAGCGTACCGGTAATGTAGATATTGTGACATTAGGTTTAAATATGTTCTCTCACGGAGTAGATCCAAAGCTTGATTTTACTGATATGCACCATATTCGCGAAACTTATGAGAGACTGACAAGAATGCATGTCTATGAGCGTCAGCCGTATGCAGGAGATTTGGTATTTACAGCATTTTCAGGATCACATCAGGATGCTATTGCAAAAGGAATGGCGTGGAGAGAAGAGAAGAAGTGCGATACATGGACAGTTCCATATCTGCCGATCGATCCACAGGATGTTGGAAGAAAATACGATTCAGATGTTATCCGCATCAACAGCCAGTCTGGTAAAGGTGGTGTGAACTACATTCTGAAACAGAGCCATGGAATCAATCTTCCAAAAGAGATGCGTGAGGAAGTCGGATATCTTGTGAAAGGTATTTCTGACCGTGCACATAAAGAGCTGACTCCGGAACTTGTATATCAGATTTTCTCTGATAACTACATTAATACGAAACCGGTATTCCATATTGACGAGTGTCATTTCAAACAGGTCAATGGAATTACAGCTGAGGTTACGATCAATCATGAGAAAGAGAGTCAGGTCATCACCGCAACGGGTAATGGACGTTTGGATGCGGTCAGTAATGCAATCAAACAGTATTTCAACGTCAGCTATGAACTGAGCTTTTACGAGGAACATTCTCTGACAAAAGGATCATCCTCCAAGGCTGTTGCATATGTTGGTATAATCTGCCAAGGAAAGACATTTTGGGGTGTTGGAATTGACGCCGATATTATCAAGGCATCCATTGAGGCACTCACAGTTGCAGTTAATAAGCTGGAAGAGATTGGAAATTCCAATACATGTAAAGACGCACGTATGATTGAAATTATGAATTATATTCAGGAGAACTATATTGATATTACATTAGATGACCTTGCTGAGAAGTTCTTCTTGTCTAAACCATACATTTCCAAATACATTAAGGAGAAATCCGGCGTCACATTTGGAGAACTGGTAAAGAAAATCCGTATGAAGAAAGCAAGAGCACTTCTTAAGAGCAGCAATATGACAGTGGAAAATATTGCATTATCTGTCGGATATCAGAATGTGGAGCATTTCAATCGATTGTTCAAAAAGGCATATAATATGACTCCAATTCAATTTAGAAATGAAAAATAAACAGAATTTATAGACCTATAAAAGCGGTTTTGAGCTAATTGCCCAAACCGCTTTTTGATTTTTAACAAAAGTCATAAATAATTAACAAAATTTGTCAAATCCTTAACAAATGTGCCTTGTAGGCGTTGCCATTTTTCGGTAAAAAAGTTATAATAAATTCGGCGAAATTTTGGTATAACCATATTTTAATAAAGAAAATGGAGGGCTAAATTATGGGCAACATGGCAACAGAAAATGCAGCAGGTAATCGCATTGAACAGTTACTTGATGCAGGCAGCTTTGTTGAAATCGGCGGAGCAGTAACAGCCAGAACAACAGATTTCAACATGCAGGAAAAGAAAACTCCGGCAGACGGTGTCATTACCGGTTATGGAGTGATCGATGGTAATCTGGTATATGTGTACAGCCAGGACGCTTCAGTATTGAAGGGATCAATTGGTGAGATGCATGCCAGAAAGATCGCGAACATTTATGATATGGCAATGAAGATGGGGGCTCCTGTTATTGGACTTGTAGATTGTGCAGGTCTCAGACTTCAGGAGGCAACAGACGCACTTGAGGCATTTGGAACATTATATTTAAAACAATCACTTGCATCAGGAGTAATTCCACAGATTACAGCAATTTTCGGAACCTGTGGCGGAGGCTTGTCCTTAGTACCAGCTCTTACAGATTTTACATTTATGGAAGAAAAGAATGCGAAGTTATTCGTAAATTCTCCGAATGCGATTCCAGGAAATACAGTAGATAAATGTGATACATCTTCTGCAAAATTCCAAAGTGAAAAGACAGGTCTTGTAGATGGTGTCGGAACAGAAGAAGAGATTCTTTCAGAGATTCGTACATTAGTAAGCATTTTACCATGTAATAATGAGGAAGATGCATCATACACAGAATGTTCAGATGATTTGAATCGTGCATGTTCAGAGATTGAAAATGCAACAGAAGATACAGCAATAGCCCTTGCTGAAATCGCAGATGATCATGTATTCTTTGAGACTCAGAAGAATCATGCAAAAGACATGGTAACAGGCTTTATTCGTTTGAATGGTATGACAGTTGGTGCTGTTGCAAACAGATCTAAAGTTTATGATGAGAATGCAGAAGTTGTAGAAGAGTTTGATGGAGCACTTTCTGCAAGAGGCGCAAGAAAAGCAGCCAGATTCGTAGAGTTCTGTGATGCATTTAATATTCCGGTTCTTACACTGACGAATGTATCAGGATTTGCAGCAACTATGTGTGCAGAAAGAAGCCTTGCAAAGGCAGCAGCAAAATTAACTTATGCATTTGCAAATGCAACTGTACCGAAAGTTAACGTTGTAATCGGAAAAGCATTTGGAAGTGCTTATGTGACAATGAACAGTAAATCTCTTGGTGCTGATATGGTCTATGCATGGCCGACAGCAGAAATCGGAATGATGGAAGCAGATCTTGCAGCAAAAATTATGTATGCAGATGCTGATGCTGAGACAATCAACGAGAAAGCAAAAGAATATGCCGAGCTTCAGTCCAGTCCGGTTTCCGCAGCAAGAAGAGGTTATGTAGATACAATTATCCAGCCTGCTGACACTAGAAAATATGTCATCGGAGCATTTGAGATGTTATTTACAAAAAGAGAAGAAAGCCCGATGAAAAAGCATGGAACGGTTTAGAGAGGTGAGGCAAAGTGAAGAAAAAGATTAGCTTATTGCTCTGCCTGATGATGACCGCAATCGTATGCCTGACAGGATGTGGTAAGACACAGACTACTTTGGAATATGATGAGGCAATGATCGAGCAGGAGACAGAGTTTCTGATAAACTACTGCCAGAATGTAGACAGTGATACACTGGCACAGTGGAACGACCAGAACGAATTCAGCAAAGAGTATCAGTTCATGATGTCTGGATTGAAGTTCACACCGGACAGCTTTGATGGCGCAGTTGACAGCTGGCAGGCAGGAATCAAAGAATGTGGTGAGTATGTCGGACATGGAGATTATACATTTGAAGCGAAAGATGATGAGCTGACAGTATCTGTACCGGCACAGTTCAAAGATCGTGATGCTACGATTGAATTTGTGTTTGATAAAGATTTATACCTTGAAAGTATGACAGTCAGTGCGAAGTTCTCACTTGGAGAGATTATGGAAAAGGCAGGCTTAAATACACTGCTTGGAATGGGAACTGTATTTGCAGTACTGATCTTCATTTCATTCCTGATTTCTTTGTTTAAATACATTCCGGCAATCCAGAATGCATTTGGCAAGAAAAAAGATGAGAAGAAAGAAGAAACGAAAGCGGCTGTAAGTGAGACAGTCGAAGAAGTGGATGAAACTGATGATCTGGAATTGATCGCTGTTATTTCAGCAGCAATTGCAGCAGCAGAAGAGACAACGACAGATGGATTTGTTGTCCGCAGCATTAAGCGCCGTCCGTCAAATAAATGGAATTCATAGTGAGTAATTAAGGAGGATATCAGAATGAAAAATTATACAATTACAGTGAATGGTAATGTTTATGATGTAACAGTAGAAGAGATAGGAGCAGGCGCAGCACCTGCACCAGCTGCACCGAAAGCAGCACCAAAAGTAGCTCCAAAGGCAGCACCGAAAGCGGCAGCAGGAGCAGCCGGATCTATTGAAGTAAAAGCAGGAGCAGCCGGAAAAGTATTCAAACTTGACACTACTGTAGGTCAGGCAGTGAAGAAGGGTGATGCTGTTCTTACAATCGAGGCAATGAAGATGGAAATCCCAGTTGTAGCACCGGAAGATGGAACTGTAGCAAGCATCAACGTAGCTGTTGGTGATGCAATCGAATCCGGAGCAGTATTAGCAACATTGAAATAATACTGCCGACACATATACGACTGGAGGTTAAGAAATGGAATATATAACAACAACATTAGGAAACCTCGTGCATCAGACGGCGTTTTTTAGTCTTACATGGGGCAATGTGGTCATGATTGCGGTGGCTTGTTTCTTCTTGTACCTGGCAATCAGACATGGATTTGAGCCTCTGCTTCTTGTGCCAATTGCATTTGGTATGCTGCTTGTAAATATCTATCCGGATATTATGTTGCATGCAGAGGATGCATCAAATGGAACGGGTGGACTTCTCTACTATTTCTATAAGCTGGATGAGTGGTCAATTCTTCCGTCACTGATCTTCCTTGGAGTAGGTGCGATGACAGACTTTGGACCGTTGATTGCGAATCCAAAGAGTTTCCTTCTTGGAGCAGCAGCACAGTTCGGTATTTTTGCTGCATACCTTGGAGCAATGTGCATGGGATTCTCCGACAAGGCAGCGGCAGCAATCTCAATTATTGGAGGAGCAGATGGACCGACATCCATCTTCCTTGCAGGTAAACTGCAGCAGACGGCGATCATGGGACCAATTGCAGTGGCGGCCTATTCTTATATGTCACTGGTGCCGATTATTCAGCCACCGATTATGAAATTACTTACAACGGAGAAAGAACGTAAGATCAGAATGGAGCAGTTAAGACCTGTATCTAAACTCGAGAAGATTCTCTTCCCGATTATTGTTACAATTGTAGTCTGCGTCATTCTTCCAACAACAGCACCACTTGTAGGTATGTTGATGCTTGGTAACCTGTTCCGTGAGTCAGGCGTCGTTAGACAGTTGACAGAGACAGCATCCAATGCATTGATGTATATTGTAGTTATCCTGCTTGGTACATCAGTAGGAGCTACAACAAGTGCGGAAGCATTCCTGAATTTTGATACATTGAAAATCGTTGTGTTAGGTCTGATCGCATTTGCATTTGGTACAGCAGCCGGAGTTGTATTTGGTAAAATCATGTGTGCGGTTACACATGGAAAAGTAAACCCTCTGATTGGTTCAGCAGGAGTTTCCGCGGTTCCTATGGCTGCGCGTGTATCTCAGAAGGTCGGTGCAGAGGCGGATCCAGCGAACTTCCTTCTGATGCATGCAATGGGACCGAACGTAGCTGGTGTTATCGGTACTGCCGTAGCTGCAGGTACATTCATGGCAATCTTTGGAGTAATGTAACAGTCAATATTGTAATTGACAATATATGGAGGAAATTATAATGGCAGAAATTGAAAAAAAACCAATTAAGATAACGGAAACAGTTCTGCGTGATGCGCATCAGTCTTTGATCGCTACTCGTATGACTACAGAGCAGATGCTTCCGATTGTGGAAAAGATGGACAAAGTTGGATATCATTCTGTAGAGTGCTGGGGTGGTGCTACATTTGATGCATCTCTTCGTTTCCTGAAAGAAGATCCATGGGACAGACTTCGCAAATTCCGCGATGGATTTAAAAATACAAAATTACAGATGTTATTCCGTGGACAGAATATCCTTGGATATCGTCCATATGCTGATGATGTGGTAAGATATTTTGTGCAGAAATCTGTTGCAAATGGAATAGATATTATTCGTATTTTTGACTGCCTGAATGATCTTCGCAACCTTCAGACAGCAGTAGATGCAGCAAATGAGGAAAAAGCAGAGGCGCAGGTAGCTCTTTCTTATACACTTGGTGATGCTTATACACTGGATTACTGGGTAGAGACAGCGAAGAGAATTGAGGATATGGGAGCAAGTTCTATCTGTATCAAAGATATGGCCGGACTTCTTGTACCATACAAAGCAACAGAGCTTGTACAGGCATTGAAAGAAGCTGTAGATCTTCCAATTCAGCTTCATACCCACTATACGTCAGGAGAGGCGTCTATGACTTACTTAAAGGCTGTAGAGGCAGGGGTCGATGTAATTGATACTGCAATGTCACCATTTGCACTTGGAACATCACAGCCGGCTACAGAGGTTATGGTTGAGACATTTAAGGGAACTCCTTATGACAGCGGACTGGATCAGAACTTACTGGCAGAGATTGCTGATTACTTCCGACCGATTCGTGATGAGGCTCTTGAGAGTGGACTTCTGAATCCTAAGAACTTAGGTGTTAATATTAAGACACTTCTTTATCAGGTACCGGGAGGAATGCTGTCTAACCTGACTTCCCAGTTAAAAGAACAGGGAGCGGAGGATAGATTCTACGATGTACTTGAGGAGGTCCCAAGAGTTCGTAAAGATCTTGGTGAACCGCCACTTGTAACACCATCTTCACAGATTGTAGGTACACAGGCTGTATTTAATGTGCTGATGGGAGAACGCTACAAAGTTGCAACACAGGAGACAAAAGACATCTTAAGTGGAAAATATGGTAAGACAGCAAAACCATTTAATCCAGATGTCGTAAAGAAAGTTCTTGGAGATAATCCGGAAGTTATCACTTGCCGTCCGGCAGATTTGATTCCGGATGAGCTCGACACACTCAGAAAAGAATGTGCTCAGTGGATCCAGCAGGATGAAGATGTATTATCTTATGCATTGTTCCCACAGGTAGCAACAGAGTTTTTCAAATATCGTCAGGCACAGCAGACAAAGGTCGACCAGACAATTGCTGATACTGAGAATGGAAGTTATCCAGTATAGCAGAATATAAAATAATGAAAACGGGCGGAAAGTCAAAGATGCATTTATGCGGAAGATTTTCCGCCTGTTTTATTATGCTGGCTTAAAAAAAGATATCAGAGGTGCGCAGTAGTAGTATTTAAGGCAGATTTGAGATGGATTAAGATAGAATTAAGATAGATGATTGAGATAGATAGGATTAAAGGTTGAAGATTTCTCTTTTACATCTTATAATAGAAACGATGTAATAGAAAAGGAAGACGCTATATGGGAACACAAAATGAATTAGTCCAAAGATTAGAAGACGGATATAACAAGTTCAGTAAAGGGCAGAAAAAGCTGGCGGATTTTATCCGTGAAGATTATGATAAAGCAGCATTTATGACGGCTGCAAAAATGGGTGAAGAGGTTGGAGTCAGTGAATCGACAGTTGTAAGATTTGCAACAGCTCTTGGATATGAAGGTTATCCCCAGTTTCAAAGGGCGCTTGGCGAGATGGTTCGTACAAAACTTAATTCCATTCAACGAATGGAAGTGACGTATGGACGGATCAGTCAAGGAGAGATTCTAACATCGGTTCTACAGTCGGATATAGAGAAGATAAAGCTGACAATGGAAGGAATTGACCATGAGGCGTTTGAAATGGCTGTAGACACGATTCTGAATGCAAGACGAGTATATGTAGTCGGAATACGAAGCTGTGCACCACTTGCAAGCTTTCTGTCTTTCTATCTCAATTTGATTTGCGATAATGTGACAGCGGTTCATACGAACAGTTCCAGTGAAATCTTCGAGCAATTGCTGCGAATTGATGAAGAAGATGTGATCATTGGGATTAGTTTTCCGAGATATTCTATGAGAACGCTTAAAGCATTGGAATTTGCAAGTAACAGAAAGGCTAAGGTAATCACGATTACGGATAGTGTACATTCGCCGATGAACCTGTATTCTTCCTGTAATTTGATTGCAAGAAGTGATATGGCTTCAATCGTAGATTCTCTTGTAGCACCACTTAGCGTGATCAATGCTCTTGTGGTGGCACTCTGCATGAAGAAGCAGAAAGAAGTAATCACTACACTGGAGGCGTTGGAAGATATCTGGGATGAGTATCAGGTCTACAGTGGAGATGAACTGAATATGGTAGGCGATACAGTCAAAATGAATGACTAGAATAAGAGGATAATATAAATGAGTCATGTTATTGTAGTAGGTGGCGGAGCAGCGGGAATGTTTGCGGCAATTGCAGCGGCAAAAAACGGACATCAAGTCACGCTGTATGAAAAAAATGAAAAACTAGGAAAGAAAATATTTATTACTGGAAAAGGAAGATGTAATATTACAAATGCCGCAGATATGGAAGAATTGTTTGATGCAGTTGTGACGAATTCTAAGTTTTTGTATAGCAGCTTTTATGGTTATACGAATCAGAATGTGATAGATTTCTTTGAAGATGCAGGGGTGCCAGTGAAGATAGAGAGAGGAAATCGAGTGTTTCCAATCTCAGATCATTCGTCTGATGTTATCCGCGCATTGGAACGGGAAATGAAAAAAGTGGGCGTGAAAGTCTGCTTAAATACAGAAGTGAAAAGTGTAGAAGCTGAAAAAGGCAAGTTTAATAAGGTGGTATTAAAAGATACTACTACACAAACCGCAGATGCATGTATTGTTGCAACAGGTGGATTGTCTTACCGTTCCACAGGATCTACAGGTGATGGATTCCGATTTGCCGAAAACGTTGGGCATAAAGTAACACAATGCTTTCCGTCTCTTGTGCCGATGGAGACAAAAGAACCATGGATCTGTGAATTGCAGGGGCTTTCACTTCGCAATGTAGAAGCAAAGATATTGGATGGAAAGAAAGAATTATATAAAGATTTTGGAGAAATGCTGTTTACACATTTCGGTGTCAGTGGTCCATTGATTATCAGTGCCAGCAGTTATGTGGGCAAAAAATTCATGGATAAAAATGGACAGAAAAAGGAACTGACATTGGAAATTGATCTGAAACCGGCTCTTACAGAAGAACAACTGGATCAGAGAGTGCTGAGAGATTTTGAAGAGAATCATAACCGGCAATTTAAAAATGCAATCACAAAGCTGTTTCCAACTAAATTAATTCCGGTCATGCTGGAACTTGGCGGGATTGATCCGGAGAAAAAGGTTAACAGTATAGAGAAAGAAGAACGGAAACAGTTTGTTCATTTGATCAAGCATTTTCGTATGACGCTTACCGGACTTCGCGACTATCCGGAAGCGATTATTACAAAAGGCGGAGTTAATGTGAAAGAAATTGATCCTGGAACGATGGAATCAAAGCTTGTAAAAGGGTTATATTTTGCGGGAGAAGTACTGGATCTGGATGCATTGACCGGAGGTTTTAATCTGCAGATTGCCTGGTCGACCGGATATGCGGCAGGAAATGCAATCCAGTAATTAAAAGAAATATAAAGTAGATTAAGAAGGAGAAAATATGGGTTATAATGTTGCGATTGATGGCCCGGCTGGTGCAGGAAAAAGTACGATTGCCAAACGGGTTGCGAAAGAAAAAGGATATATATATGTAGATACGGGAGCAATGTATCGCGCGCTTGCTGTCTATTTTTTGGACAAAAAAATTAATCCGGAGAATCTGGATGCTATTGCCGAGGCATGTGAAGGTGCAGAAGTGAAAATACAGTATGAACAAGGTGAACAGCAAGTGTATCTGAATGGCGAAAATATTACTTCCAGGCTTCGAAATGAAGAGGTTGGAAATATGGCTTCTAAAGTATCCTCGGTTCCGGAGGTGAGGGCACATTTGCTGAATCTTCAGAAAGAACTTGCAAGAACTCAGGACGTTGTGATGGATGGAAGGGATATTGGAACCTGTGTGTTGCCTGAAGCGGATGTGAAGATTTTCCTGACAGCAAGTGTGGAGATGAGAGCGCTCCGTAGATATAAAGAACTGGAAGAAAAAGGTGTTTCATGTGATTTGGAAGAAATTAAGAAAGATATCAAAGAACGCGATGAACGCGATTGTACAAGAAAAATTGCACCTCTCAGACAGGCGGAAGATGCAGTGTTGATTGATAGCTCAGATATGACAATCGAAGAGGTTGTAAAAGCAATCACAGATAATATCGTGTGAGAAAAAGAAAAGGTGGGATGAACATGCAGGTAGAACTGGCGAAATCGGCAGGCTTCTGCTTTGGTGTACAGAGAGCTGTGGATACGGTATATAAGCAAATTGAAGAAAATTCGGCAGAGAAGATCTACACTTATGGTCCGATCATTCACAATGAAGAAGTCATCAAAGACATGGAGAAAAAGGGAGTTGAAGTAATCCTGTCAGAAGAAGAACTCAAGCAGATAAAATCAGGAATCGTGATCATCCGTTCCCACGGCGTTCCAAAGAGAATCTGTGATCTTCTGGATGAAAACGGAGTACGTTATGTAGATGCAACCTGTCCATTTGTGAAGAAAATACATAAGATCGTGGAAGAAAAAAGCCGGGACGGATATCATATTGTAATTATAGGAAACCGTGAACATCCAGAAGTTATGGGAATTGAAGGATGGGCGCAAGGCCCGGCTACGATCATTCAGACAGAAGAGGAAGCAAGGGCATTTGAACTGGTCCCAGAGAGTGAAAAAGTTTGTGTAGTAGCACAGACGACATTTAATTACAATAAATTTAAAGATTTAGTTGAAATTATTTCTGAAAAGCGTTATGATATTATTGTTTTAAATACGATTTGTAATGCAACGAAAGAGCGTCAGGAAGAGGCTTATGACATTGCAAAGCGGGTGGATGCGATGATTGTCATCGGAGACAAGAGAAGCTCAAATACCCAAAAGTTATTTGAAATCTGCAGCAATGCATGTGCGGATACGTACTATATACAGACACTTGGCGATTTGAATATGAATCAATTAAGGTCCGTGGAAACAGTAGGTATTACAGCAGGGGCATCCAC